>ULPK01014216.1_pt1 | contig 8190 bp, 9 predicted proteins | sample 1953421 | NCBI WGS metagenome assembly ULPK01 (sample SAMEA4835627, study PRJEB28245) | human gut metagenome | biome: gut microbiome; material: fecal sample | place: Denmark | collected 2008 | reverse complement strand
AAACAACTGTATAGCTATACTCCGGACCATCATTTGTGAGCAACTCTCGAAGATAGCCAACCTCACCAGTTTAAGCATTGTAATGATTCCACCAATCATAGGCTTATACATTTTCTTTTTTATGGTTTTGTCGAAAAAAAGAACGGTTCCGTCATCAAACTCACTACATACAGCCTCATGGGAATGATCCACAGATATTACAACGTATCCGTTAGAAGCAAGTTCTGTACAAAGACAGGAATTTCCTTCTCTGTACGAATTATAGGCATGATTAAACATAATCAGCGGGAACTTTTTTCCCGGTATCCTATTTGCATTTAAATAACATTCTGTCATATTAGACTCCGGATTCTTTCTAAAGTCAGGCACCACCTTAAAAGTATCCTTTAAGCCTTTCAGCATATTATCCGATAATGCCACCGCTTTCGTAAGTCCCTTTACGCTTTCCCTAAGCACCGGATAATAAACCCTTGCCGCCACGCTTCGCATGCCTCCCTGACGCATAATTTCTTTCCTGTCGTCTTTGACTGTGTACGTAAATGTTCCGACTGCATATTCCCCTGTCGGTTTGGGTAATCCCATTTTTTGCATGATTGAATGTTCCTTTTCAATTTCTTGTATGCTTTTCTCAGGTGTCGGTAAATCTTCCGGCATAGTACCACCTATTTTTCCATAGCACTGCGAACTTCTCTTAATTTTTCCTCTCTATATCCCATTTGGGCAATAACTCGCTATCTTTAATTTGACAAACTGGAAGTTATTTACTTTTCTTCATATTTTTTAACGATACCTAAACTATAAACAGCCATAATTGCAATCGTTTCCACCATCACACCAATAACTGACAACAGAATGTATGGAGTATTTTGGCCTTCTAACAGCGGAATGCCTAATATAATAAAAACGATTCCATAGATTATAAACAATCGTCCGGTTGCGCGATTGTAACCTTTCGCATCTTTTACTTTTATTGTTTCGGTATTAGCCCAGAATCCAACCGGATTCTTAGAAAACATATCTTTTATTCCTAATCCAATTATAAACACCCCGAAAAGTGACCATATAATAAACCCTATCATATTGTTTCTCCCTACAAATCGAATTAAAAGCCACCATAATGGGACAACGTCTCTGTTGCAAATTCTGTACCAACTCTCATAGCCTCGTAAATATCACCAATTAACATATGAGAACACACAAAGCCTGCATGGTAGCTATCTCCGCAACCAGTAGTATCAACTATTTCTAAAGCTTCATCAGCCGGGACAAAATACTTTTCACCATTATAATATGTAACACTTCCTTTATCAGCTAAAGATGCATTAAATAGTCCTTTATACTTCTTGGAAAATGCTTCAAATATCGGGAGAATTGATTCTTCTCCACTAATCAGGAAATAATCTATATATGGTGCATATTTTTCCATCTCCTTAAAATTACGATATTCTACAAAATCCACAGCCAATCTGAAGTTATTATTCTTTTTTAAATCTATAATTTGTTCAAAACAGCCTGCCCAGAAATGTATAAATACAACCTCTGATTTTTTTATAAAGTTCAATTCATCTTGATTCAATATCATTTTATCAACAATATCACCCGTCCATGAATCATCTTTGTAATATCTGTCTCCATCAGCCGTAAGATATGTACGATTATTTGCAGTTACTTTATCCTCTTCAACTCTTACATGGCTTACATCTATTCTCTTATCAGAAATAGAATCCATAATAAATTTTGCGTAGGAATCCTGTCCAACTGCACCCAATATTGAAACATTAAACTCCTCAAATTTTGATGCATGAACTGCAAAATTAAGGGCTTCACCACCTGCACGCAATTCATCTGTTCCATCAAAAACATCTACACAGAGGCACGGAAGTGCCACTAAATTTATCATTCTTGTACCTCCCCAAATTGAATGTTGTCGATTGGTTTTTAAAGTATTTTACTTTCTAACCGGTTTCTTATAAAGAAATACAATCGCCACTATCAGAATAATAGCCAACATCACCCACTGCACATAATTATCAAGAATTATAAAAAGTGGCGAATCATTCCAATCAGATATAAATATATGTATGTTTAAAAATATGTCTGTAAAGAAATGGATAAATGTTCCAAAGAATCACATTCAACAGCATGTGCTATACCAAATATCACCATGCTTATGCCCGCATATAAAAGCCTTCTCTTAAACGTGGCATTTGCTCCTTGATAATACCCTTCGCAAACAAATGCTCTAAATGTAAGTTCTTCCCATAATCCTGTCGCAAGTTGCATAAAAATAAGGCAGGACACAACTATAGGCATGGTTGTATTTAACCAACTCTTTGCCCCTATCACCACATATGTAATGACATCAAACACCACATAAATAAACATAGCAGAGCAAGCAGGAACAGCATCCTTAAAGCAGTTCATATTGACAATACTTCTCATACTGTCTTTCTTAAACAATTTTACAAATATAATAAGCTCGACAGCGAAAAATAGTATTCTTTGAACGCTTTTCATCATATATCCCAAAGCACCATCAAAGTTGTTATTAATCAGAGGTGATGTGTAGTAAAGCAATAATAAAAACAATACAGCCAGAATAATACCTATCAACTTTTTGCTTTTCATAATGGTCTCCAATCTTTTCATAATTACCGGATGAAAGCATCATAAGGTGCTTTATCATCAAATGGCTTTCTTTTACTAAATTGCGCTGATTCATCAATGTGTGCAAATATAACGTCAGAATATTTTCTGATACCACTATGCCCTGTACAGACATATTCCAATTGAATGTGTTGGATATTATCAATCAACGCCTTCAATTTCACCAGAGACTTTTTGTTCATATCCGGATATTGGGTGAAAAAATCAAAAAAACTATATCCACCTTTTTCATTTATTGCAAGACAATCTCCGGTAAACAAAATCTTATCATCAACAATATAACAGGTATGCCCCAGAGTATGTCCGGGTGTAGGAATAGATTGTACCTTAATGCCTCCGATATCAAACTTTTCATTATTATCTATGGCGTAATATCCTTCTTTAATTCTGACACAATTTTTAATCTTCACCCCTAATTTTGTCATACGATGGATGTTTCCATTCAAGTATGCGCTTTCCGCTTTCCCCAGGTACACTTGTGCATTTGGGTATATATTTGTTCCGCTTGTGTCAATTCCACCACAATGATCCACATCGGCATGAGTAATAAAAACATGTTTAATTTCTTCTGGATTAATACCTATTTGTTGAAAAGAATTTTCAACACCACGATAATTCAAATGTCCTGAATCAACAGCTATTGTCACGCCATTTTTGGTATAAAACCAAAGATTTACATCCCCTTGCCTGATACAACTTATTCCGCATTCATAATTTCCTGTTTCTGCCGGATTGCAATATTTTTTCCCCTTCATAATATGGCGCTTTATTTTATCATCAAAAAAATACATAAACTTCATAGCAATTTTCTCCTCCTTATAATTATATTAGCCACTATAACCGAAGGGAAAATTTTTTGCTTTCAAAAATCTGCTGTTTTTCTGTTTATTTTAATACATCCGTAATAGAAACACCCGTTAATTTCTTACAAGTGTATGCAAGATGTGCCGAACTTGAGAAACCGCTTTCCTGCGCTGCCCAGGTAATTTTACTACCCGTGCTTATCAATCTGTATGCATATTCCATTCTGCGCATCAGAATATAACTTTTTAGCGAATTTCCCGCTTCTTCCTTGAATAAATGCGTCAACCTGCTTTCAGAAAGGAAAACTTTCTCCGCAATCTGCTTAACACTGTAGCTTAACCATTCCCCAGAAATAACTTTGCTGATTATCAGTTCAATCCTTTCATCTCTTACGTTGTTTTTTCCTGTTGAAATACCCATGGCAAGAAACATATTTTCAACGATGCGTATAATTTCATTCTCCGGCAAATTGTGAATATCTTCTGATATCTCTGCAATATCATCCGAAACATTGCAGTAGGAATCACCTTTTATATATTGCTCCCGAATCTGTTCCGCAATAATGCTTGTAGGATCAATCAGCAGAAAAAAAGCGCAATTGTTTCCTACTTCAACTGCATGCCTGACTCTTGAGTCAAGCAGAATAATATTCCCCTGTATATTTTCTTTACCCACTGTAATTCTGCATCCTTTTTTCCCTGCAAACAAATGCAGAAATGGATGTTTATGAATGTCCGTCTTATAATATGATGGTATAATAACAATATATGAACTTTGAAAAATAAGACTACTCATTTTTTCGTCCTCATACTCCCTGCCCATCTGTCCAAACTCTCTATTGCGGTACGCTAATTAAAGCTCTGCAATTTTTGTCTCGATACGTGGGCAAAACCCTGGTATCATGCCAGAAGCTGTAACCTTACCAGATCCCTGCCAAATCCTACAACGAAATTCTCATATTATGATACTTGGCTACAACATCTTCAAACCCAACAGATCGGTATAAGGAATATCCATCCTCTGTTGCCTTTAATTCAATCTTGCTCACGTTTTCTGCTTTTGCGTCCTCCAACATCATGTTCATTAATTTCTTAGCATATCCTTTTTTCCTATACTCTGGCTTCGTATAAACATTCAAAACAGTCCCCGTCTTCCCGGTAATAAATGATGGGCTCATAGGTTTTTCCACGATCAACAAGAATGCACAGGAAACGATATCCTTCTCATTGCGTGCAACATAGACCATCAGATCCTTATTAAGGTGTTTTTCATAATAACCTGGCAATAATGACTCTATCAATTTTAAATCCGCAGCCTCAATTTCTCCTAAATCCTCTTGCAAATATGCGATTCTAAGTTCTGTCAACATACCTGTATCTTGAGCAGTTGCTTTTTCAAATGTCATTGTCATTCCTCCGAATGCTTTTCTCTTTCCTCAGCATTTTTCATAAATTTCATAAACAAGTCCTCCGCTGCTTTTGAAATTTTGCTTTCTTCTTTAAGCATTCGGATTATTTCTTTCACCATATTCAGGTTTCGCTTTCTCACATAGCTTTACAATTTCTTCAATTTCCTTTTTGTAACTATTGTTTTCTGGTACTTTTCTCACTTTGTATCCTCCTTCATACAACATAGCATTCGCTTCTCATGCATTACAGAAAACGATATTTTCCTTTTCCATGCCCTTGAACTTTCTCGATTATATTATTTCTTAGCAGGAGTTGTAGCACTTCTGAAGCCCGTGTTGACTTTAATCCTGTAACCGATTCTACAACTGTACGTCCAAAAAATGTTTCTTTACCACAATGCTGATATAATGCTAAAATATTACTGCGCGTTTTGCTATTTATCGCTTCATCAATATTCGCTATCTTTATTGCAATGTCCGCTTTTCCTTCTGCAAATATATGAATCTGCCACAGTCTGGATACAAATACTGCCAAATGATGAATGATCTGATCCATATTCAGGTTTTTATAACTGAATTTTTTCTCTTCAGAAAAATCATACTCCAAAGTCGCACGCAATTCTGATGCACTTCCATACATCACCGTTGCGCCATTTAGTACCCATTCTTTCTTCGTGATATTATAATCCCGAATCCTTTGCTTATGTGTGATAAAGAAGTAATAGAAGTGTAAAAAATTTTGCCTTTCCTATCCGATACTTGTCTTTGGTATCGGATAGGGCGGGCAGTCATTCGGGCAAGTCCACCTTGCCGACGAAAGAATAGTAAATCTCAATATCCTGTCTGCGTGTGCCCTTTTCATCGTAGCTGCACTCATGCACAACGATTTTCTCTACAAACTCACGTAAGAGGGTGTGGGTCAGTTCTTCAAAGTTCATGTGCTTGCGGACAATGTTCATAAACTTTTCTGCGTTTACGGTAGCTTCCTGTGCTTTGGAAAGCTCCGCCTGTATTCTGGCAACACGCTCTTTCAATTCCTGCTGTTCGGCTTCATAGTCTGCCGAAAGCTCCGTGAAACGCTCGTCAGAAATGCGACCGCTTACGCTGTCCTCATACAGCCGCTTGAAAATAGCGGAAAGTTCACCGATACGCTTTTCGGCAGCTTCCAGTTCCTTTTTCTTGGCGGCGTTCCGGCGTTTGCCGCCGTCCTCATTCTGCTCGATTAAAAGCTTCATAAACCGGGCTTCATGCTTTGCCGCATAGCTCGTCACTTTCCGTAGATTGGAGAGAACGCCCGCAGTCAAAAGGTCGGTGCGGATAAAATGTGCGGTGCAGTCATGGGTGCGCTTCTTGTAGTTCCCGCAGATATAGCAGTCCTGTTTCCGCTTATCGGTCTGGTAACGCTGCTGATACATGACGCTGCCGCAGTCCGCGCAAAAGAGCATACCAGAGAACAAGCCCACTTCATCATAGCGGTTCGGACGCTTGCGCTGTTTGCGTAATTCCTGCACACGCTCCCATGTCTGGGTGTCGATGATAGGCTCATGGTGGTTCTCGAAAATTGCCTGTTTCTCAATGGGATTTTCTATGCTGTGCTTGGTCTTGTAGGACGGTTTCTCCGTCTTGAAGTTCACCAAACAGCCCATGTACTCCCGGTTTTCAAGGATATGCACCACGGTATTTGTCGCCCATTTGCACTCATAGCCGGGGTGATAGCGGCGTGTGCTGCCCGTCCTGCGGTATTCCAGCGTTCCCGGCGTTGGGATTTCCTGCTCGGTCAGCATACGGGCTATCTTGGTCGGACCGTTCCCGGCAAGGCACAGACGGTATATCTGCTTGACCACGGGTGCGGCTTCCTCGTCAATGATGAAATTTTCGTCCTCGTCCATGAGGTAGCCGTACACGGGTTTGCTCGTAACAGGCTTGCCGCTCATGCCTTTTGACCGTTTTACAGCTTTGATTTTCTTACTCGTATCTCTCACCAGCCATTCGTTAAAAATGTTCCGCAGAGGGGCAAAATCATTGTCGCCCTGTGCGCTGTCTACTCCATCGTTGATGGCGATAAAGCGGACGCCTTTTTGTGGGAAAATCATCTCACTATTATAGACAAGAGCACAAAAAGGATAGGTACGGTGGGGATTAACCCGTCAGATTTTCCATTCAATTTCTACCTTTTCATTTGTTGCCCGGATGACCGTTATCAGTGCGTCCACCACCTGCCTCTTGTCCTCAAAGCTGACATTCTCCCAGTCATCCAGATACCCGGAAATGCTTTCCATCTTCTCCATCGGCACAGCGTCCGCAGAGAGTTTTGCAATCTCATTGGCAATGGACTGCCGCCTTGCGTCCAGCTCCTCAATTTTGCTGTTGGCATAGGAGAGCAAAACAGGGCTTGCGCCCGTCAGCGTGTCAAGCAGCTTTTCAATCTCGCTTTCTACCTGTGCCAGTTCCAGCCGCTTTGCAGTCAGTTTCGGGGAGATTTTTGCAGCCTTGTTCCGACCTGTCAGCGTCTTAAAATCTTTCAGCTTTTTAACCATCGCCCTATAGACTACCGCTTCCAGTTCGTGCAGCTTCACGCACCCGCAGCCGGGACACGCCTTGCTGTCCGCATGGACGGTGCAGCGCAGGTAAAGAATACCGTTGGAGTGCGCCGACATGAGCGCATAGCCGCATTTCCCGCATTTGATTTTTCCCGCCATCCATGTGTTCCGGGCTTTCCTTGCGGGCTGGTAAGTGTGGCTGGCAAGCAGCTTCTTCCGGCATTTCAGCCACAGCTCCGATGGGATAAACCCCTCATGTGGAGCCAGTACCAGCGTCTGTCCTTGCAGGTGCTTGTGCTTGTCCTCTGTATTCCCCTTGCCCTGATAGTAATAGCAGCCGTTTGTCCCGGCAAAGTCGGCGGCATCATTGTAAATATCCGTTCCCTGGCTTTTGTAAAACTCGTATATGTCGAGGTCAGCCATGACATAAATCGGGTTTCGGAGAATAACGCTCAAAGTAGCCCTTGACAGCGGCCTGCCATGATAAGTACGCATACCGTCCGCCGTCAGCTTCTTTGTAATGTCATGCAGCGATACCTGCGGGTCAGCGTACATCTCATACATCTGCCGGACAAAGGCCGCTTCGGTTGGCTCTATTACCAGCTTCTTTGTGCGCACCCCGTCCATCACATAAGGCTCTGTCCGAAAGCCGTAGGGCGTTTTACCGCCCATTTTGAAACCACGCTGGCAACGGGAGTGCCATGCGTCCTGCACCCGCTTCTGTATGGTTTCCCGTTCAAGCTGGGCGAACACGATACAGATATTCAGCAT
>ULPK01000199.1_pt1 | contig 8227 bp, 7 predicted proteins | sample 1953421 | NCBI WGS metagenome assembly ULPK01 (sample SAMEA4835627, study PRJEB28245) | human gut metagenome | biome: gut microbiome; material: fecal sample | place: Denmark | collected 2008 | reverse complement strand
TTCCATGCCGGCATCTGAAACGGAGACCATGCCTGAAGAGTAATGCTGTGGAGGCGGCAGTAGTCGAGCAGACTTCCGTCGTGATCAATTGAACCGGGTGTTTCCATATTGACTTCCATGCCATTTGCAACGAGATTGGAAACAGGAATGCTGAACTGAACCTGATTGACAACGAGTGGTTGGCGGACATATTTCTGTAGCAGTTCAATCTGCATCGGCTTATGGTTTGAAACACCAAAATGGCGAACCTTTCCGCTTTCAAAAAGAACATCAAATGCAGCGGCAACCTCTTCCGGTTCTACGAGTGCATCCGGACGATGAAGAAGCAGAAGATCAAGATAATCTGTATGAAGCCTTTTTAAAATACCATCGACAGATTTCAGAATATGCTCCTTTGAGAGATCATAGAAGCCTTGGCGGATGCCACATTTTGACTGCAGGTAAATATCTTCACGCTTTAGGGATGGATCGTCTGCAAACGCTTCGCCGAATACGCTCTCGCTCATACCGCCACCGTAGATATCAGCGTGATCAAAGAAATATGCACCTTGCTCCAGCGCAGCATGAATAAAATGATTCATCTCATTCTTTGATTTTTCAGAAAGGCGCATGCATCCAACCGCAACTGAAGGAACCTTTCGTATGTTATTGCCTAAAATTGTTTCTCTCATAGTAAAAATCTCCTTTGTAATTATTTTCTAATTCCCATAATGAGTGCGGCGTAGCCCCAATCCCATATGAGTTTTGCAAAGCTGTTTTCAAGATATTCGCGTATGTCATCGTCATCATATCCTGTCATGCGTGAGATGATGACAATATGCTCTCTGATGGTTTCATATGTCAACGGACTATTGGCATTGTGACTGTACCACAAGAAAAGACTTTGACGTATAGCAGTGTATTCAATCATAATCCACTGCATTTTGATAATCATGTGTTCAATAATCTTTTTAGTGGATGCTGCTTCAGGCGATATCAGGTCGGAAAACAGCTCGTTTGCCAGATAATTGCGAAAAACAATGTCATAATCTGTGAGCATTGAGCCAAATTGTTTCTGCGATGTTTGCAAGGTGCGGCTTATGGAATTATTGTCTGACTGTGAATAAATATTGGAGTATTTACAAGCCTCGGTCAGTACAGGCTGAAGAAAGGCTGTGTATAAACCCTCTTTACGATAATTTACTGATAAATCCTGAAGCAGCTCATTGCATTCGATAAATGTATCTTCGTCCGGGATATGGATATCTTCCATGGCGGTATTCAGTTCATTAAGCGTCTGGTCGGAAAAATATTCCTGTATATGTGTATTGGTGACAGGCTGGTTTTTATATAATTCCAATAAAATGTAAAGCCCATCAAGCAAAGCCAGCTCCACTGAAAGCCTTTGGTCAGATATCAGTTTAATCAGATTATCACGGATTAAAAATGCCGTAGATAAATTATTCCGGGTCTCGGATATTACAGGAAATGTGACAGGTTTTTCGCACCACAGGTCGATAACTGCCGGACAGCACGGCATGAGTGTTCGTTCCTCATGTGTTGAAAACCGGTGGATTTCTCTGGGAAACAGTGCACATGTCTCTGAAAGCACTTCGTCTGAGTATGTCATTACAAGATGACATAGCTTATCCTTTGAAAGAAACGGACACCGATGTTTTTCGTCCAGTTTAATAACCAGACTGCCATCCTTATGGCATGTGTAAGAGCTTAGATTGTCACTTTTTCCAGACACTTTATCAGCAGAAAAAGGGGCTGTAGATAAAGTATCCGGAGGGGAAAGCTTCTTCCATTTGCGGTTTGTAGCGTCATCTACTGCAATTTTCCACTCCTGACAGCATGTGATACTGCATTTGTCAGCAATACATTTGAAATTGTTGTAATAGTCCGGTTGATAGTTTTTCATGTTTTTCCTTTACTTATACAGATTTGTGAATAGAGCATAGTATAGCTTGTTATTATCAATCAATCACATGATGATTCAGCCATTTTCTTGAGTGGAATCTGGCAGTAAATATAATAGAACGAAGCATCCAGTCACAAGCCATGCCAATCCACACTGCAATCGGACCAAAGCCCCATACACGGCAGAGGTATATGCACAGACTTACACGGCAAAGCCACATTGTGCAGCAGGATACAATCATGGAGAATTTCACATCGCCTGCGGCACGCAGCCCATATGGCGGGATGAAGGATGGTACCCAGCAGATTGGCTTGACAATTGTGATAAAGGTAATCATCTCAAAGCAGAGCCGTGCACTGGCAGGTTCCATTCCGGCAAGCATTGTAATGGGCTTTGTGAGTATGAAAATAATCAGACAGCTGGCAATGATTACGACCTCAGACACCAGTGACAGTTTTTTGATATAGTAGATAGCTTCATCCTTTCTGCCGGCACCCAGACACTGTCCTACAACAGTCATAAGACCTATTCCTATTCCGATAGCGGCAATACCATTTAAGTTTTCGAGGATATTGGTCATGGCCTGGGCAGCGATGGCCACGGTTCCAAGAGTGGATACAGTAGACTGGATAGCCAGCTTTCCAAACTGGAACATGCTGTTTTCGATTCCTGATGGGATACCGATGAGCAGGATTTTTTAATCAGGCCCCATTCAGGGCGTATAGACATATAGTTCTTTATGAAAATCGGTTCATTTTCCCTTCGAAGCTGTATGATAACGACAATCGCGCAGAATATTCGGGATACGAGAGTGGAAATAGCAGCTCCCTCAACACCCATGCCGAAGCCGAAAATCAGAATAGCGTTGCCGCCGATATTCATAAAGTTTGAAATAACAGATATGACCATAGGATTGCGACTGTTATTCTGTGCGCGCATAATGGATGCGCCGGCATCATAGAGACCTATAAAAGGAAATGACAGCAATGTAAAAAAGAAATAAACCTGTGAGTTTCTCATTACATCAGCTTCAACAGCACCAAAAATGGCACGAAGCAGTGGCTTTCTTGTTATCAGACAAAAAGCAGATAAAAGTACAGACAGAAATGCCATGACAAAAAATACCTGTCTTGCAGCATGGCGGGCACCTTTTGTATTGTGACTTCCCAGATACTGTGAACAGAGAATCGCACCACCGGCGGCAAGCGCTGAAAGTGCCTGTATGACAAGGATATTGATTGAGTCTACAAGCGAGACCGCTGAGATAGCGGCAGAACCTACATTGCTGACCATCATTGTATCCACAGTTCCCATAAGAGAGGCTAATAGCTGCTCTATTATTATTGGAACCAAAAGCTTTCGAAGTTTAGTATTTGTATAAATATGATTGGTTGTAGTATGCAGGTTTGCTGTTTTTATTTTATCTGAATGTAAATTTGTCATATCTGATTACCTTTATAACTGTATATTTTACGTGTTTAGGTTAGTACGATAAATTCGTAATGTCAATAAGAAATATTTAAAGTGCTGGCAAAGTGTTAGTAATAAAATTATTTAAAATGTCAGTAACTTCTATTTTTTGAACAATATTGCACAATCCCCTTTTATTTTGAACCAAAAAGTTATACAATAGTACCATAGTAAAAGGCATCAAAACTAATTCCAAAATTAAATCACGAGAGGTATCAACATGAAAAAAGCAAAGAAACCACCTCTGTACAAAAGCTTCGGCTATGCCTTCGAGGGCATATTTACATGCATCAGAAATGAACGCAATATCAAGATTCACTGCACTGTCGCGATACTTGTAGTGATAGCAGGAGCGGTACTTGGGATAACACCGACTGAGTGGTGCATCTGCCTGACACTGTTTGGACTGGTGATAGCCCTGGAGCTGGTCAACACTGCGATTGAGTCAGTTGTAGATTTGGTAACGACAGAGCGAAAGCCGCTTGCCAAGACAGCTAAGGACACGGCAGCAGGAGCAGTGCTTGTGGCAGCAATAATGGCTGCGATAGTTGGACTTATCATTTTTGTGCCAAGGATTGCTTCTCTATTATGATGATTAAAGGTGTAGTCAGATTACGGCAATCAATTTTAAATAACAGGAAACGGAGGATTTTACCATGGAAAGACTTACAGACGGATTAAAGAAGATTTTACTTGCAGGAATAGGAACAGTGGCAGTGACTGCTGAGAAATCAAAGGAAGTGCTTGATGAGATGGTCAAGAGAGGTGAGCTGACTGTCGAGCAGGGCAAGGTGCTCAATCAGGAGCTTAAGCACAATATCAAGGACACAGTCAAGAAAAATGTAAATGTATCTGTTAAGCCACAGTCACCTGAGGAGCTCGAGGAGCTTTTGGACAAGATGACACCTGAACAGATACAGGCTTTAAAGAACAAGCTTGCACAGATGGATGAGGCTGACGTGGATCAAGAAGCTGATGAAAGCGTTTTCGAGGATGAGGACATTGTAACAGATACTTCAGCCGATGGAAAAAGTGCTTCCGGTGAAGAATCACAGACAGCGGATATAAAAATAGAAGCTGAGGACGATAAAGAGGAAAGCGTGAACTAGTATGGATAGCCGCCTGAAGGAGATGACAGCGGTACTTAAGAAGTACAAGCTCACGCATGGACTTACACCCGAAAAATTCAGACTTATATTGCAGGAGCTGGGACCTACCTATATTAAGCTTGGACAGATAATGTCGCTTCACTCGGATATTCTGCCAAAGGAATATTGTGAGGAGCTTATGAAGCTATGCTCAGATGTGGAGCCGATGCCGTTTGAGCAGGTGGAGGCTGTCATAGATGCTTCATTTGGCTATTCATGGAAGGATGTTTTTGCTTCAATAGATAAAAAGCCTCTTGGGGCAGCTTCTATAGCGCAGGTGCACAGGGCCACACTTAAAACCGGTGAGCAGGTGGTTGTGAAGGTGCAAAGGAAGGGCATTCACGAGGTGATGTCAAAGGATATGGCGTTGCTTCACAAGGCGGTTAAGCTTGTGCCGCCCATCTCTATAAAGGGCATTGTGGATTTTGACATGGTGCTTGATGAGATGTGGGCTGTGGCACAGGAGGAGATGAATTTCCTGCTTGAGGCATCCAATATTGAGGAGTTTGCCGGCAATAACAGGGATGTTGCATTTGTAGCCACACCAAAGCTTTACCGCAAGTATACCACATCACATGTACTTGTCATGGAGTATATAAAGGGCTTTAATATCGATGACAAGGAGGGGCTTTTAAAGGATGGCTATGACCTTGAGGAGATAGGCAGCAAGCTGATTGACAACTATATCAGGCAGGTGATAGAGGATGGCTTCTTCCATGCGGACCCGCATCCGGGTAATGTAAAGATAAGGGATGGCAAAATTGTCTGGATTGATATGGGCATGATGGGAAGGCTTTCTGAGCATGACAAAAAGGAACTGAGCAATGCTGTTTACGGCATCGCCATGAACGATATCGGCATGATAGAGGATGCGGTGCTTGCAATTGGTGACTTTAAGGGTGAGCCTGACAGGGCAAAGCTGTACAAGGATATCAAAATAATCATGAATAAATACGGCAGTCTGGATATGGGACAGGTCGATGTCGCAGAGTTTATTCAGGAGCTTTTGGAGGTAATGAAGAACAACCGCATTGTTATGCCGCATGGTTTTACAATGCTTGCGAGGGGCATCACTCAGATAGAGGGCGTGCTTGCGGATATTGCACCTGGCATCAACATGGTTGGGATTGCTTCTGCAAGGATAAGGCAGGAGATGCTTAAGAATTTTGATTTGAAGGGCGAGCTTAAAAAAGCCGGGAAGACAGCCTACAAATCAGCTCACCGCATGGCAGAACTGCCGGATAGGCTGGCGCAGATACTCGAGGAATATCAAAGAGGGCAGACAAGCATAAATTTTGACATGCATGCTTCTGATGAGCTTGCGAGGCTTTTACACAGGCTGGTGAGAAATATCGTCATGGGCTTATGGGTTATGGCACTTCTAATCAGCTCAAGCATAGTGTGTACCACAGATATGACACCTAAGATACTTGGCATACCGGCGCTTGGTGTTATGGGATATGTGTTTGCATGCATCATAGTGCTTTATACGATTGTGAAGCATTTCATATCCAGACGATGATAAAAAAGCAGGATTCTGAAATTAATCAGAAATCCTGCTTTTTAATTACGTTATATTATTTCGATGATTTTTTACTCTTTGCTTTTTTAGAATCCTCATCAAGATGATATTTGTCCTGATACATGGTGAACTGACCTACAAATGCAGGCTCCTGTCCGGCCTTAAGCTCATTGAGATAATCATGTGTCTCGAATGATGAGTTGTGTGTCTGAATCAGGCATACAGCAATGTTTGAGCAGTGATCCGAAGCTCTCTCACAGTTTGTGATGTAATCTGTGAGGAATACGCCGAGTCTGCTGTCACATTTGCCCTTCTGAAGACGCTCGATATGATAATTTCTAATCTCCTTGGTGAGATCGTCAATAACCTGCTCAAGCGGCTCAACCTTGACTGCCTCTGTCAAATCGTTTTTGCTAAATGCCTCTACAGTGAGAGTGAGAATCTCGCGCAGAGCATTGTTGAGCACCGTGAGCTCTTTTCTTGCGTTCTTTGAAAATTCAAGCTTGTTGTCATCAATCTGCTTGGCAAGCTTTGCCATATTTATCGCATGATCTCCGATTCTCTCGAAGTCATTGATTGCATGAAGCATCTTTGAAATCTCGTTGTTGCCGCCCTCAGAAACATCCTTTCCGGATAAGTGAATGAGGAAGGTGTCAAGCTGATCCTCTAAGTAATCAAGGCGCTCCTCCATGACTTCAATATCATCAAACTTTGAATCTGAGTAATTGTCAAAGAGATCTAAAGCATTCTTGAAGCTGTCTCTTGCAAGCTCAGCCATCTCGTTTGTCTTCTCAAGACATTCTTTGACAGCAAGTCCAGGTGAGAGTAAAAGTCTCTCGTCGAGTACAACCTGTCCGTCTGCGTTGTCAGTTGTGACAAGCTTCTTAGCAATCTTTACAAGAGTATTGCTAAATGGCAGAAGGATAATAGTGGTAGCAATATTGAAGATTGAGTGGAATACCGCAATCATTACAGGAGAGATGCTGTCATTAAATAATGTCAGATCAACAGCATAACGTGCGATACAGTATACTACAAGTCCTATTGCTGTACCGAACAGATTGAAGCTGATGTGGATGATGGATACTCTCTTGGCGTTTTTGTTTACGCCGATTGACGAAAGCAGTGCAGTCACGCATGTACCGATGTTCTGACCCATGATGATCGGGATAGCCATGCTATATGAGATAGCACCTGTCATGGCTAAAGCCTGCAGCACACCAACTGATGCGGCAGATGACTGGATGACTCCGGTAAATACAGCACCTACAAGCACTCCGAGGAATGGATTGTTAAAGGTGGTGAGCAGTCCGGTAAATTCAGGCATATCTGCGAGTGGTGATACAGCGCCGCTCATGAGCTGCATACCATACATGAGTACGGCAAAACCTGCCATGATGATTCCAACGTCCTTGCGCTTTTCCTTCTTGCTTCCCATAATCATAATCACACCGATAAGCGCGATGACAGGGGAGAAGTTCTCAGGCTTTAACATCGAGATGAACAGATTGTCACTTTCGATACCTGAAAGACTAAGAATCCATGCGGTGAGAGTGGTTCCGATGTTGGAACCCATGATGACACCAACAGTCTGGGCAAGCTCCATGATGCCGGAGTTTACGAGTCCGACAAGCATAACAGTAAGTGCGGATGAGGATTGGATTGCAATAGTGACTATTGCTCCAAAAAATAAGCTCTTGATAGGGTTTGAGGTTACCTCCTTAAGTATCTTTTGGAGATTGCCTCCTGCGAGCTTCTCAAGACTGCCTGACATAACATGCATTCCGAAAAGGAAAAAGGCAAGTCCACCGCATAACTGCAATATAGAGTAAATGTTCATGTTTACCTCCGTTTGTAAAAATAATTTGTTTTACTATTTGCTCCAGTTATACATATTTAGTTTACACAAAACACATATAACATAACATAATTTTTACATTCTATCAATATAATCTGAAATTTTAATAAAAAAAGTGATATTCACTTTTGAACACTTTTGAAAACGTTTTAAAATTTATGTATATTTATGTTTTCTTGTGTTTACTTTTGAAGGAAAACGTTGTACAATTACAGTATAATAATTTAAGGTAATTATTCAGAAATTTACATTACAAGGTGGAGGTATATTATGTCAGACGTAAAAAGTGTTATTGAAAGCGGCAGGGCTGTGCTCGGAATAGAGTT
>ULPK01006857.1_pt1 | contig 8276 bp, 4 predicted proteins | sample 1953421 | NCBI WGS metagenome assembly ULPK01 (sample SAMEA4835627, study PRJEB28245) | human gut metagenome | biome: gut microbiome; material: fecal sample | place: Denmark | collected 2008 | reverse complement strand
ACACGACGCTATATGTGGAAGGTAGAGTATTAAAAACTTAAAAAATGATGTAAACATACAGCATGTCAGATTTTGATGGAAAATTTGAAGTACATTACAAGGAAAGCCTGGAAATGATAATGATTTCCGGGCTTTCTGAGCTTTGACACATGACCTGAGGAAGAAGGAACGGAATTGAAAAAAACAATAGGTATTATTGGTGGCATGGGACCGATGGCTACCTGCGATTTAATGAAAAAGATTTTTGAAGTGTCAGATGCAGACTGCGATCAGAACTATGTGCATGTTTGTGTTGATTGTAACACGAATATTCCGGATAGAACGAAAGCTATTCTTGAAAATGGAGAGGATCCTATACCAGAGATGGTAAAAAGTGCAGTAAGTCTGCAAAATATGGGAGCAGATTTATTGATGATACCTTGTAACACAGCACATTTTTTTTATGACCGGTTAAAAATATTTACTGATATCCCGATATTGCATATGCCCCGCGAGACAGTAAAAGCTTTAAAAGAGCAGAATATATCATGTGCAGCCGTATTGGCTACGGATGGCGTGATAAAGAGTGGGGTTTATGAGAAAGAGCTTCGGGCACAGGGAATCAAAACGATTTATCCGGATGCAGAGCAGCAACAGAAAATTATGGCAGTAATCTATCAGTGTATTAAAGCTGGAAAAAAGGATGTAGAAAAGTACGGACTTGACGATATTTTAAAATCCTTGATTAAACAGGGTGCGCAAAGTGTGATTCTGGGATGTACTGAATTACCAATTGCTTTTTCCTTGGCAGGAATCAGAGAAAATATAGTTGACCCGACGGAGATTGCAGCAAGAGCTGCATTAAAATTTCTGCAATTACCAATACATACATTATAAAGCAGCTGTATTTTTATGAAAATAAATGATACCGGAAAAGGACTGGATTTCTATTAAAACCTGCTTCAGGACTTCATTCAAACTCCCTTCAAAAAGTCGCAACAAACATTGACAATCCGTGGGTTTGAGGACTATACTAATATATAAATTATAAATACCAGACAGGTTATTACAGAAAGAGAAAGGGAGGTATATGATAACAGGAAATTATCATATATTTTCAGAGCCTTTTTGAATATTTCTGAGGGGGAAACAGATGATTCAAAAATATTATAACAGTATTCTGGAACAGGTTTTTGCACAGATTGGAAAGAAAGAACACAACATTGTTCTGGCAAAATACAGTAATGATTTTTCATTAAAGCAGCTGGAAATATCAGAGCAGATAACAAATAATAAAAAGGTTCATTTTGCAGCCCACGAATTCCGGGCAGAGAAATTATCGGGAGCATATGAGCCGTTTCTGGATTTGATTTTTGAACTTTTCGACCAGCAGAAGGAGATGACATTTGATGAATTTCTGGACAAGTGTAATGTCTATTCCCTGCAGCGTCCGATTATTGTAGCATACCGGGAGACCGGAAAATGTATCCGGAAAGAGAGTTTATTGTATACAGAAGTTGACTATGAGCGGGAGCGGATGCAGGATGCTATTGTGGCAATGCTTGTTGAAGTTTCTAAGATACAGCCGTTTATGCTTTGGATTAACCGTATGCAGTTTGCCGGAATGGGAACCATAGAAATAGTCTATGAACTGTTAAAGGCAGAGCATACAGAGAATATCGGAATCGTTCTCGGCATGAATGAGCAGCAGCGGCTGCCGGAATATATGCTGCCGGGCTGGGAAAGCGTAACGGAGGAATTGGACAATAATGTTGCAATATTCCGCATTGGAAATGCTGGAGAATCCCAGGAACAAAGAGATGAGATTATTACAGCAGAAAGTATTGAAGAAGATATCAGAACATTACAGAATCTTGTTTTTTTCATGGATTTTGAACAGGCATTGTTTTATCTGGAGAAAGTAGACCGCAGAATCAGATTTGAAAATTTTACCGTATCGGATGAAGTGAAATACGAACTCTGGCAGTTCTATGCATATGTATCGGTATATATGAGGGATTTGCCAAAAGCGCTGGAAATAAGTGAGGGTATCTTACAGCTTGCAGAGAAGAAAAAGAACCGCAGGATGCGCTTTCATGCATATTATATCCGCTCTGTAATTTACATGTATCAGTCAAAATTGCAGGAAGCCACTGAATGTGCAGGTGTTGCAAAAAGTATTGCAATAGAAGGTGGCATGGAGCGCGGTCAGTTTGAAGCAGAGCTGGTAGAAATACAGGCGAAGATGGCAGGCTGGAATAATATTTTCTTCTGTGCACAGAACGTGGAAGTCAGCGATGCCATGATTGAAAAATTAATGAAATATAACTACCGGAATCATCTGGCGTACATTTATGTATATGCCTATGACAATAAGCCGGAGATTGTAGCAAAGGCATATTATTCCGAATCCCAGCTTATTTATTTCAGTAAGGGAATCAGACTGGCAACAGAAATTGGCAATACACAGCTTATTTACAATGCATACCAGAAGAATATTATGCTGGCGTCTACCAACGGTATGTATCCGATTTCATTGCTGTATTCGGTAAGAACTTTCGAAGCACTGGACAACAAACGTTCTGTGGAAAGTGGACGTATTTTCTCGGGAATCGGTTATACCTTAACGGCATTAAGACAGAATGATCTTGCAAAGCGTTATTTTCAGAAAGCAGTAGAAATTTTATATAATCTGGAATTGCCGGAGGATATTGCGGAAGTATATTACAATATGGCAATTAACTGTATTGCAGCAGAAGAATTCAAGGAAGCCAACGAATATCTGATGCGCTGCATGAAGATCATTGAACGTCTGCATTTGAATAGTCTGAGGGTCTGCAATTTAAGCAAATTGTATGGACTCTTAGCATTGTGCAATCAGAAGATTGGCAACCGTTTCAACTGTGAACAGTACCTCAATAACTGCAAACAGTTCTTAAATTACATAATTGAAAAAGAAAAGCTTCAGAATGATCTGGGAATCATCCACGATTATGCACGTTGTGATGATGATATGTTCCTTTATCATTTCACACGGGCATTACTTGAAGTGGATTCCGGTAATGATTCGTCTGCATTTGAAGATTTTAATTGTGCAGAGACACATCTGGTGCGGACTGAGGGGAACCAGTTCTTCTGTTATCAGCTGTTCCGTAAGGACAGGATCCGCTTTTATGGGCAGACAGGAAGAATGGAACTTAAGAGCAATGAAGAGGCAATCTTAAAACAATATCTTGAGGATAATACCCATTCTCTTACAGATGAAGAAATTAAGGTATTAGAGCCATTGGAACAGTATTTATTAGAAGAACCTCTTCATGTGATATCTACCCTGGAGATGGAAATGCAGCTGAAGCAGGAAAGCATTAACCGTGCTTACAAGCAGGAACGACGTCAGATGGATTTTCTGTCGACATGGCAGAAGACCATTGATGTGACGGATGTTTCGGCAGAAGTAATGGTAGAGAATGTGATGCGGACATTCCTGTATCACTTTAATTTGGACCGGGCATTATATATACAGTATCATGGAAGAAAACCAAAGGTACTTTATGATAATACAGAAGCCAGCCTTTCTATGAAGGAGCAGAAGTATTTAAAGGAAGTGTTCGAAAAGACACAGAGAGGGTTTGTTGTATCGAAAATCAGCAGTAACTATTCGGAACATCTGAATGTGGTCAAACTGTTTGATGAAGATAATGTATGCTCCCTTGTTGCCATTCCATTCTTTGACAATGGAAAAGTAACAAGCATTATGATAGCATATATTCTGATGAAGGATAACTGGCATTCCTCTGTCAGCCGGTATATGTTAGATGAGAGTGATATGCGGATTTATGAGCTTTTGTTCCGGGAGGTACAGTATGCACTGAATCGTCTCTATGCATATGAGAAGCTCTATGAAATGAATGCTGCATTGTATAAATCTGCAGTAACCGATCAGCTGACAGGAATTCTCAACAGGAAGGGATTCTATCAGAACATCGAGGAAATTATCCGGAAGATTAAAAAGGGCCGCATGAAGCATGAGTTTGGTATTATGTTTATCGATCTGGATAATTTCAAAGGATATAATGATACCTTTGGACATGATGTGGGAGATTTGCTGCTTAAGTCCATGGCAAATATCTTCAGCAGGGTCTGCAGGGACAAGGGCTTTGTGACACGTTTCGGTGGTGATGAATTTATTATTTTCCTCTACACCGGAGAAAAAAAGACCTTAGAGGATACCGCAAAGGCTATCTATAAAGAGATTAAGAAACAGGATGGGTTCCGGGAACTGATTGCAAAAGAAATCGGACAGCCGGTTGAGATTGATGATAAGAAATTACTTTCCTGCTCTATTGGTATTATTTCTTCCAATCAGGTAAAGAAGGCAGAAGACATTGATGAAATGATTAAAGTGGCAGATGATCTTCTGTATGCAGTAAAAGCAGAATCCAAAGGAACGTATAAGTTCTTTGAAGAACAGGAACAGAAGTAAAGCAAAGGAAACGGGAAAACGTATGGTAATGAAGCTTCCAGAGCATGTTAAGTTTATAATTGAGAAGCTGCAGGAAGCAGGCTTTGAAGGATATGCAGTAGGAGGGTGTGTCAGAGACACCCTCCTTCAACGTGTGCCTCAGGACTGGGATATTACCACTTCTGCTTATCCGGAAGACGTAAAAGAAATTTTTGGGCGCACCATCGATACCGGAATTGAGCATGGAACGGTAACGGTAATGCTGGATAAAAAAGGGTATGAGGTGACAACTTACCGGATTGATGGCGAATATGAGGATGCCAGACATCCGAAGGAAGTAACCTATACAGATAATCTTTTAGAGGATTTAAAACGCAGGGATTTTACCATTAATGCCATGGCATATAATGAACAGCGGGGACTGGTGGATGCTTTTGACGGAGCAGGAGATTTAAAGCGTGGCATCATCCGCTGTGTAGGAGAACCAAAGGAGAGATTTGGGGAAGATGCTTTAAGGATGCTTCGGGCAGTGCGTTTTGCGGCACAGCTGGGCTTTGATATAGAAGAAGAGACAGCAGAAGCGATTCAGGAGCTTGCACCGATGTTAAAAAAGGTCAGTGCAGAGCGTATTCAGGTAGAACTGGTTAAGCTTCTTACCTCAGTCCATCCGGAGGAGATGCGTACCGTATATGCCACAGGAATTGCAGATGTGGTACTGCCGGAATTTTCGGTGATGATGCGTACACCACAGAATAATCCCCATCACTGTTATACAGTGGGAGAGCATACCATTGAAGTGTTAAAAGGTGTGGAAGCAGACAAGGTGCTGCGGCTTGCAGCATTATTTCATGATGTGGCAAAGCCCGACTGCCGCAGTACAGATGAAGATGGAATTGACCATTTCTACGAGCATCCGCAGGTGGGAGCAAAGAAGACGAAGACAATTTTACGCAGATTAAAATTCGACAATGCAACCATTGATATAGTCTGCCGGCTGGTGGCAATTCACGATATTAACCCGGCACTGACACCGGAGTCCGTACGAAAGGCAATACAGAAGGCGGGATTAGAGTGCTATCCGGTTATATTTGAACTGAAGAAAGCAGATATTTTAGCCCAGAGTGATTATCAGAGGAAAGAAAAGCTTGAAGCATTGGACGGATATCATAAGATTTATGATAAAATAATCGAAGATGCAGACTGTCTGACACTAAAAGACCTTGCACTTAACGGACGGGACTTAATAGAACTTGGTGTGAAGCCCGGTCCGCAGATAGGGAACATTTTGGCAAAGCTTTTAGATGTGGTAATTGAAGAACCGGAAAAGAATACAAAAGAATATCTGACAGGTTATACTTTAAAGAACCTCTTCATATGATAGAAAGACGCATAAAGATTTGTGCGAATTCGTCGTATGGAGGGGTTTTTGTGTATAATTTATCGAGCCAGTTGTTAGAACAGTATCCGTTTGAGGTAATCGCCATCCAGAAAGGAAGGGGAACCTATATCTGCACGACATCGGAGGGCGGAAAAATAATAATAGGATCTTTTCGCGGGTCAAAAGGCAGAGCGGAAGCTTTAGAACATGTTTTGCTCCGTCTGAAAGAAAATGGAATAGAAGCAGATGAAATCATACATACCAGGGAAGGAGAAATTTTAGCCCAGGAGGTGGATGAAACATGGTACTATGCCAGAAAATATATGGAGGGCAGAGAGTGTGAGACCAGGAGCCGTGATGATGTACTTGCTGCGGTAGAAGAACTGGCACATCTGCATCTTGTCCTGCAGGAGGTGGAGGATGAAAATTTAAAAACCGGCGGACAGGATTATGCCATGGAGGTATTCCGGCACAACCGGGAGCTTAAAAAGGTGCGCAATTATATTCATGGAAAGCATAAAAAGAATGAATTTGAAATGATATTTATGCACAATTATCAGACTTTCTTGAATCAGGCGCTGGACGTGGAACGCCGGCTGATGAAGCCAAATCCGGGTGAAGCGCAGGGGCAGAGCGGACAGCAGAGCCGGGAAGCAGCAATGTATGGAATCTGCCATGGAGACTTTAACCAGCATAATGTGTTATTTGCCCATGGTAAAATTATAATTACAAATTTTGAACAGGCACATTATGATGTGCTGGTAGGAGACCTGGCGCATTTCTTACGGAAACTGATGGAAAAACATAATTTTAATATTGGGCTGGCAACGGATATGCTGGCAGCTTACGAAAAAAGACGAAAATTATTACCGGAGGAATGGGAGCAGCTTTATGTAAGGATGGCATACCCACAGAAGTTCTGGAAAGTGGCAAATCATTACTTTAATGCCAATAAGGCGTGGGTGTCCGGCAGAGACATTGAGAAGCTGAACCGGGTTATCGAACAGGAAGAAATCCGTCAGCAGTTTTTAAGAATGTTATTTTATTTTGTGGAATAATCATGTATAATCATGTACAGGCAATTGCCGGAGGAAAAGAGCATACAGGAGAAAAAGAGGTGCGAAATGAAGCAATCAGGGAAGCACTGGCTGTTGGCTTTGGTTATTTTCACAGTATTTGTGGTCTTGAGCGGCTGTGGAAGGAAAGACGATGGGCCTGTCAGCATGAAAGGCTATGCATCAGGTGTTGAGACAGCAACGGAGGAAGAGACACAGGCAGAGGAAAGCAGCCTGTATACGGTAAGTGGTGTTGATACAACACTTTCAACAATGACATTTCTGAATATTGACACGGGACGTTATGAACAGTATTCTTATACAGACGGGACAATTTTTAAAGACAGACATGGCAGTCTGATTTCGGCAGCATCCATGGTACCGGGAAAAGTGGTTACTTTAACACTCCGGGACAAAGACCTGATATTGGAAAAGGTGGAGCAGTCGGCAGATGCATGGGAGATGGACGATATCGGCAAATTTTCCTATAATGAAGAAGATAAGATATTTACCATAGGAGACACAAAGTATTCTTATGATGAAGGATTACAAGTGTTTTCTGGAGATGCAGCCATAGAATTGTCCGCAGTTACCGGACAGGACACCTTAAGAATACAGGGAATTGACCGGAAAGTGCTGTCAGTGTCCGTTACAACAGGACATGGAGTCATCCAGCTTGTAAATACACAGGCATTAGAGGGCGGCTGGTTAAGCCTGAACCATAAGAATTATTATAAAATCACGGAGAATATGCAGTTAGAGGTGCCGGAAGGAACCTATGAATTAACCGTTGCCGGCAATGGCTACGGCGGTTCCACAGAGGTAGCTGTAACAAGAAATGAGCAGACCTCCGTGGATGTGGATTCCATAAAGGGTGAGGATCCGAAATATTGTACTTTAACCTTTGCGGTTGATGTTGCAGGCGCTTTGATGTATATTGATGGTAGTCAGGTTGATTATACACAGCCATTACAGTTGCAGTATGGCATCCATTCCATACAGATTACTGCAGATGGATATGACACCTGGTCGAAGCGGCTATATGTAAATTCGCCGGAAGCACAGATAGAGATTGCGTTGTCAGGCGATGATACGGGCAGTACAGAGACAGAATCGACGGAAACTGCCGGAAATGAAGAGAATACAACCGTGGAGCATAAGCATTCCGACAGTACATCAGATTCGAATCGTACGACAGGCACTACCGGGTCAACAGGTTCATCCAGTGACTCTGATGCATATAGGAAGGCATTGAGTGAAATTATTGATACATTAACCAGTAACAATAATTCTTCGACAAGTACATTAAATCAGGTAGTTAACAGTCTTACGAATTAGTGGGAGAAATGAAAGGGAGAGACATCCGAAGGAGGCTGCCACTGGCAGGGTCTTTTGGTAAACA
>ULPK01023498.1_pt1 | contig 8417 bp, 9 predicted proteins | sample 1953421 | NCBI WGS metagenome assembly ULPK01 (sample SAMEA4835627, study PRJEB28245) | human gut metagenome | biome: gut microbiome; material: fecal sample | place: Denmark | collected 2008 | reverse complement strand
CCCCCCCCCCTGATAGCTAAAACGCAGTCTAGGAGCGGGTTTCAAGCATTTACAGACTCTCTTGAAATTACCAACGATACCACATATCATATCTACATTATATATCACATTTATTGACGGCACAACGTAAAATATACAAAAATTAACAAATCCCCAGAATGTAACAAATTGTAAAAAATTATTCAAAAAACCTAAAGTTCTAGAAAAAATTGCCGATAACATTATTACAAAGAATAAGGGCAAAGGATATGGCAGAAACATTTAATCTGAATAATTTTTTACAAACGTATAAAACTCAGACTTATGATCCGACTAAACAGCATGCAGCCGCTGAAGAGAAAATGGAAGAAAAACTCCAGCAGCAAGCTCAGGAAGCTGTACAACAAAGCGGATTTTTAACCTTGACCTTATCCGAAAAAATGGCTGAAATGGGTATTGGCGAAAGAGCATTAAAACAGTTTGCCGATACTGCAACAGGTCTATTGACCGATGTTGTAAGTCCGCTAGGTGACTATTTGGAAAAATATGAAAATATCTTTGACCAGAGAGTTTATAATTCAGAAATACAGAGTTATGCAAAACAAATGTTCTTTGCATCTCAGGCTATGCGCAAAGAAGCAAGCGAAAATACAACAGGACAAAACTTCGTATATGATATGTAGAAATCTCCTCCTCCTTCAAACATAATAAAAAATCGCCTCATCTCATAAGAGATAAGGCGATTTTTTTAAGACTTGTAAATTATAAAGCAGCCTTTGCAGCCTCAACTACAACAGCAAAAGCATCTTTGTCATTAACTGCAAGGTCAGCAAGCATTTTTCTGTTAACTTGAATGTTTGCCTTTTTGCAAGCATTAACAAATCTTGAATAGCTCATGCCTTGTTCTCTAACAGCAGCATTTATTCTTACAATCCACAAACGACGCATATTACGTTTTGTAGCTCGTCTATCTCTGTAAGCATATTTAAGAGCCTTCATTACAGCAATGTTAGCAACCTTAAATATTCTGCTTCTAGCACCTTTGAAGCCTTTAGCAAGCTTTAATATTTTTTTGTGTCTATTACGACATACATTTCCACGTTTAATTCTCATTGTTCAACACTCCTATCTAGCATACTTCTTGTAAGGTAACTCTTTTGAAATCAATTTTTCGTGAGTTTCAGAAATTACAACATCTCCGAAAATCTTACGTTTTCTTGATTCAGATTTGTGTTGAAGCAAGTGTCCGATACCTGCATGTCTTCTTGTAATTTTACCAGTGCCTGTAACTTTGTATCTCTTAGCTGCAGCACGGTGAGTTTTTAATTTTGGCATTTTTTGTCTCCTTTAATAAAAGTTATTACTAAATCCGAGCAAGGCATACCATAGCACTATACTTCGGCATGATTGAAGTGTAGTACAAATTAATACCAGTGTCAAGGAAATTATTTACTTTTAGGGTTATTAATGTTAAATTATATTAACAATGGAGAGATTTTTATGGATAATAGAGTTTTGTTTAACATAGGTTACGGGCTGTACGTATTGACGGCACAAGAAGGGAATCAAGATAATGGATGTATTATCAACACTGTTATGCAGGTTACATCAGATCCCTGCCAGATTGCTATTGCTGTAAATAAACGTAATTATACCAACCAGATGATTCAACATACAAAAAAGTTTAACATTTCTGTATTATCTGAAAACGCAAAGTTTGATACATTTAAACATTTCGGTTTTCAATCCGGAAGGGATGTGGATAAATTCGCAACATTCAATGATATAAAAAGAAGCCCTAACGGACTCTTGTACATAACAAAAGATACAAACTCTTATATGTCTGCATTTGTTAAACAAGAAATAGATTTAGGTACGCATACACTTTTTATCGCCCAGCTTGTAGCTGCTGAAACTCTATCAGATATACCAACTGCAACTTACACTTATTATCAGCAGAATATTAAGCCTAAGCCAGAAAAAACTGAAAAAAGAGGCTGGAGATGTAAGATTTGCGGATTTATATATGAAGGTGACGATTTACCGGCTGATTATATATGCCCTGTTTGTAAGCACGGAGCTGCCGATTTTGAGAGGATTTCATGAAAGCTAAAAAACTTGATGAACTAAAAAACAAATGTCTAAAATGCAAAAAATGCGAGTTAGGCGAAACCAGAAATAATATTGTATTTTCAGACGGAAACCCTAAAACAGCCAGAGCAATATTAATAGGAGAAGCCCCTGGTGAAAATGAAGATAAAACCGGCACGCCGTTTGTTGGAAGAGCTGGAAAACTTCTCAATGAGTTTCTTGAAAAAGCAGAGATTTCACGCGAAAAAGATTTGTATATAATTAATACTGTTAAATGCAGACCGCCTAAAAACAGGGTTCCAACCGATAGTGAAAAGGCCGCTTGTGAAGAATATTTACTTAAGCAGATAGAAACTATTGACCCTAAAATTATGATTTTCTGCGGTGCTACCGCTTTAAAATCTTTTTATCCGCAAAAAACTGCAATATCAAAGATACGAGGAGAAGTTCTAGAATTGGAAATTGGCGGTAAAAAAAGGAAATGTATACCAATTTTCCACCCGTCTTATCTTCTCAGGTATCATTCCTTAGAGGAAGGCAGTCCTAGAGATTTAATGCTTAAAGACTTGAAAAAAATTCAAGACTTGATAAAGGTTTAAATATCGTTTATACTGTCCTTACGAACATTGAAAAGTTTATATTATGGGGATGTACTGGTTTTGACGCCGTGATTGGTAGATCCGGATTGCGAGTGCGGGCGCTGTTCCCGCTTATCAACGAGCAAACTAAATTAAATGCTAACGACAACGTTATTGCATTCCCTTCAAGAGCTAGACTCGCTGCCTAATTGCAGTTAGGGACCTTCTAAGTGACCAGCTTGCCGTTGCTTAGGATGACATTATGCAAGATGCAGTACGCAAATGATGGTATGCGTATCAAGTTTAACCATTGGAGGTTAGACTTCCGTAAAAAGTCTGAGGCTTAGTTCAGGTTTCGTAACTTTCCGTATTAAGCCAAGATAATAAGTTACTACACTCGTAGATGTTCGTTTTTATCCACGATGGACGCGGGTTCGACTCCCGCCATCTCCATTTATATGAAAAATTCGAACCCTATGACAAGACATAGTTATATCAGCATTTTTTATAGAATAAGTTTGGAAAATTAAAATATAAAACATATGAAATATGGGAAAATAATGATATAATCGATTTATATAGGGGTTCAATTCCCATCATCTATTTTTTATTAAATTTGCTTAAATTTTATTTTAAATTCTGTATCGGATAAAAATGCCTTATATATTTTTGCACGTGTGTATTTATTTTGTACAATATTGATAATTTTTTCTTCATTAGAAATATCAATTCTTGAACCTAAATAAATTGCCCTTACACATTCAGGGGTAATATATGGGTGTACAAAATTATTTTTATTTTCTATTTCCTTAAAAAATGCAGGAAACATTTTTATAAAAGATGGTGTAGATAAAAATTCATTGTATAAATGATTAATACCCATTTCGCATCTATATTCTTGCTCATATCTCCAATCAAAACTTTTTGTATGAAAAAATAATCGTAACTCTTCAAGTGCTTTAAGATTTTTTAAAGTTAAATCATTGATTAAAGATTTACCTAATCGTGGCTGTTCTTTTTTATACTTTATTTTAATAATATTTCTAAAAAATTTATAGTTTGTATCAAAACCAATTGCTATACCTGTATGATTTTTTGCATAATGCCCCCACATTAATAAATTACTTTTGGTATTTGATAGTGATAACACTCGCATGTCTTCTTTCAAAGGAGCTAATATCTTATTTAAAAATATATCAGCATTTATTTTTAGTTTTTCTTTACTATTTTTTAATATTTCTAACTCTTTATCAAGTTTGTCTTTTATTAGTGTATCAGAATTTATATATTCTCTAATTTGGTTATTTAGAGTTATAAAAAAATCGCTATCTAAATCAACTGAATCTTTTAATTTTATGGGTATATTACAATCATAAGGGTCATTAAAAGTTTTAGGATTACTAAATCTAATTGTTTGCGTTTCTAGAATCTTTAATCCTGTTTCAAATGTTGTATATTTATATAAAACTTTAGGCTTTAAATTTTTATTTTTGTTCATTCCTTGAATTGTTTTTAGTTATTTCATTAGTTTTCCATTTAGCAAGCAGTACAAAAAATTGAGCAACTTGTTGCTTCTTTTTTTCTTCTGTCATCTCTGTTTTATCAATACTTACAACGACATTTAACTTCTTTTTCATTATTATTATCTTAAAATAAAAGATTAGTATTTTAAACAGTTTATAAATGATTAATAAAAATTTTTATACTATTGAAGTCTATTTTATAAAAATTTCTATAAATATCAATTAAGATATTTTTTATGACAAAAAGGTTCGATTGTGTTCCCGCCATCTCCAGTAATAAAAAAGGACTACTTTAGGTAGTCCTTTTTTGTTGCTATGGTTGTTGAATTGAGAACCCGCACAAGGCGAAGCCTTGTCAGTGGGTTCGAGCGGGAGCGAGCTGAGGCTGGAGAGATTTGTAAGGGTTGAAAACCCGCAACAAATCGCGGAATTGCCGTTACACGCGAGCGACAAAGACACTCCCGCCATCTCCAGTTTATGACTTTTTCTTTTTACGCTTCGCTATCAATCTTACCTTGATAAATTAATGTATCTGCTTTGGCATAAGTACTCATTGCACGACCAATATGGAGTGGTTGTACTGTTCCACATGTATCACTCTTTTGAACCACTGTCTTGCCGTAATTTAAGTCAGAAGCCACTGCATTTTTTGAACAATACTCGATATATTCATGGTAATCTATTTGTTCACTGAGATTCTTAGTAATACTGTTATTTTTAGACTCCAATTCTTCGCTTTTTGATTCATTTAAAGTCGTTAATCTTGAATTAAATTGATAATAGCTTTGATAATTTATCGGTTGGCGTTCCATTAATTGTTGGTTTGATATTGTAGACATAGCACCTCACATATATAATTACTTAAAGATATATTTAGTATATATATTATAGCTTATTTCAATTTTATTTCAACCTTCTAAAGAATTGATTTTTTTATAACTTTAGGATAATCTCATTCTCGAAAGGAATTGGCTTTGAGCAAACGACGTACGCTGGGAACTATAAATGGCATTATTGCGGCAGCTAGTTATGGAACAAATCCGCTTTTTGCACTTCCACTATATTCCAGAGGCATGGCAGTTAATTCTGTATTATTTTTTAGATACTCAATTGCTGTAATCCTATACGGAATATGGCTTGTCTGCTTTAAAAAGATATCTTTGAAACTATCTAGAAACGAGATTATCCCCGTTTTTTTACTTGCGTTAATGTTTTCACTATCATCACTAACATTATTTGAAGCTTTTAATTACATCGAAGCAGGTATTGCTTGTACAATTCTTTTTATCTATCCGGTTCTTGTTGCAGTTATGATGTCGATTTTTTATAAAGAAAAATTGACCGGAGTAATTGTAGCTGCAATTGGCCTGACATCCTGCGGTATACTTCTTCTTTATAACGGAAAACCAGGTACTTCCCTAAATCTGCACGGCATTGCTCTTGTTATTGCATCGGCATTTTTATATGCATTCTACATTATCTGCGTTAAAAAAAATAAGGTTATAAAAAGTATTCATGCACCCAAACTAAGTTTTTATGTTATGTTTTTCGGGCTTATTGTTTACATCTATAATCTTAATTTCTGCACACAGCTGCAAATGCCTCAAAGCCCGTTTATGTGGCTGTGCGTTATCTGTCTTTCCATATTCCCAACAATTATATCTCTTGAAACAATTACTATTGCTATTAAGCTTATCGGCTCTACAACTACTGCTATTCTCGGCGCTTTAGAACCGCTTACTGCCATTTTCTTTGGAATTTTGTTCTTTGATGAACATTTAACCTTAAGAATTACTCTTGGAATAATATTGATTTTATCAGGAGTATTGCTTATTATAACTAAAAACAAACAAAGCTAGGAGATAATATGAAAAGATGTTTCTGGGTTGATGAAAAGTCTGAAATTTATGTTAAATACCATGATGAAGAATGGGGAGTGCCAAACCACAATGACAGAGATTTGTTTGAGCTTCTTATTCTGGAAGGATTTCAAGCAGGACTTTCATGGATTACGGTTCTGAAAAAACGCGAAGCTTTTAGAAAAGCTTTTGATAATTTTGATGTAACAAAAGTTTCTGAATACGATGAAGAAAAGATTAACGCACTCTTAGAAAATAAAGATATTATAAGAAGCAGAGGTAAAATCACTGCAGCTATTAACAATGCTAAAATCTTTATTGAAATACAAAAAGAGTTTGGAAGTTTTTCAAATTACATCTGGGGTTTTACGGATAATAAAGTAATAAAAAACACAACAGGCGAAATACCTGTTAAAACAGAGTTGTCTGATATGGTTTCAAAGGATTTAAAAAAACGGGGAATGAAATATACAGGTTCTGTAATTATATATTCCTACCTTCAGGCAATCGGTGTTGTCAATGACCACGACATCAATTGTTATAAATACTAATACCTCTTGTAATTTACCCCTGTTTTTGTTACGATTTTAGGGCAAAAAGAATATTAATAGGGAGATGAATAAATTGAAAACCAGAATGAAATCAAATAATTGCGGCGAATTAAATCTTAGCAATTTAAATGAAGAAGTAACCTTATCCGGCTGGGTATCAACAGTTAGAGATCTTGGCGGGATTTTATTTATAGAATTAAGAGATAGAAGCGGTTTTTTTCAGCTTGTAGCTAATCCGCAAATTAACCCTGATGTACATAAAGCTTTTGAAAAAGTCAGAAGTGAATACGTTATTATGGTTAAAGGTAAAGTTACTAAGCGTCCAGAAGAAACATATAACGAAAAATATCCTACAGGTCAGGTTGAAATGTATCCTGAATCTGTTGAAATTCTGGCTGAATCAAAAGTCCTTCCGTTTATTCTCGGCGATGATAATGTTTCAGAAGATATTAGACTTAAATACAGATACCTTGATATCAGAAACGAAAAAATGCTTAATAACCTGAAAACAAGACACAACATAGTTCAGGCAGTAAGAAATTATTTAAACAACCAAGAGTTTTTGGAAGTAGAAACTCCTATTTTGATTAAAACTACACCGGAAGGCGCAAGAGATTATCTGGTTCCTTCACGCGTACAGCCCGGCAAATTCTTTGCACTTCCGCAATCACCGCAGATATTCAAGCAATTGCTTATGGTTGGCGGTATTGAAAAATATTACCAGATTGCAAAATGTTTCCGTGATGAAGACTTAAGAGCAGACAGACAGCCTGAATTTACACAAATAGATATGGAAATGTCTTTTGTTGAACAACAGGACGTAATCAAGATTGTAGAAGGTCTGCTTGTGGATGCATTTAAGGCAGCCGGAGTAGAAATCAAACCACCTTTCATTCAAATGCCTTGGCAGGAAGCAATGGATAGATATGGTTCAGACAAACCTGATACAAGATTCGGGCTTGAATTATTTGATATCGGCGATATTATTCTGGAATCGAATTTTGAAATCGTTAAGAATACATTACAAAACGGCGGAATTGTAAGAGGTATTAGAATTCCAGGCGGTGCTAAGTATTCCAGAAAAGATATTGATGATATTACCAAGCTTGCTGTATCTTTCGGGGCAAAAGCGCTTGCAAATATTATTTATAATGAAGATGGAACTGCTAAATCACCTGTATTGAAATTTGTTACTGAAGAACAGGCAAAAGCTATACAGGAAAGAGCTGGTGCTCAGGCAGGAGATATTATCTTCTTCGTTGCTGATAAACCTAAACTGGTTTATGATATTATGGGCAGATTAAGACTGCATTTCGGTCGTTCCTTGAACTTAATTGACGAAAGTAAACATAATCTTCTCTGGGTTGTAGACTTCCCTATGTTTGAATGGTCTGACGAGGAAGGCAGATTTATGGCAATGCACCACCCGTTCACATCTCCTAATTTAGAAGACTTAGACAAACTTGACAGCGGAGATTTAGGCAATGTTAAGTCAATAGCTTATGATATCGTTTACAATGGTACTGAGCTCGGGGGCGGTTCTGTCAGAATACACTCATCAGAAGTTCAGAAGAAAATCTTTAAGGCATTAGGTTTAACCGAAGAAGAAGCAACTGAAAAATTTGGATTTATGGTTAATGCTCTTCAATATGGTACACCGCCTCATGCAGGTCTAGCAATCGGTTTGGACAGATTGGTTGCACTGCTTTGCAGAACAGACTCTATCCGTGATGTTATTGCATTCCCTAAGAATGCAAGCGCTAAAGACTTAATGAGCGATGCACCGGGTGAGGCTTCTTTACAGCAAATGCGAGAACTGCACATTAAAAGTACGGT
>ULPK01029573.1_pt1 | contig 8578 bp, 8 predicted proteins | sample 1953421 | NCBI WGS metagenome assembly ULPK01 (sample SAMEA4835627, study PRJEB28245) | human gut metagenome | biome: gut microbiome; material: fecal sample | place: Denmark | collected 2008 | reverse complement strand
TCACATACTGGGTATGCAGTCGTTTCCGCAGCAGGCGGTACAGTCCCATCCCCAGAAGGGAAATATGAAGTCCGGAAATAGCAAGCACATGGGCGATCCCCGCTCTCTGATACAAAGATTTTATCTCTGCATCCAGAGCCCCCTTTTCCCCTAACAGCATCGCAGAAAGCACGCCATCGTCCCGGATAGAATGCCGGATCACGTCATTTGCACACTTTTTCATATTCTGTAGTGCGCACCGGTAACGATCCGGTTTTCCATAGACCCGGCTGATCTTTGTGACCCATATGCCGAAATCAATTTTCTGACTCTGGTAAAACTGCCGGGCATCAAACATCCCTTCATTGGATGCTTCTGTAAATAATGAAATTGTACCCTCAATATTCAGGATTTGTCCAGCCGAATGGCTGGCAGAAGAAACATATGCGATTACATCATTGCATGGCAGTGTCTGCGATTCTGCTTCCACCGTGCAATCTTTTAAATAGTAATAAACGCATCTGGTTTTCGGTTCTATCCGATCAATCTTTCCCGCCAGGCGAACCTCCTGGCCATCTGTGAGTTTCTGCAGGTACTGCTGCCTGAAATCGATCTGTCGCTGCATCTGCAGCATCCCCAAAAGAAACATACCGGGAAGTCCTGCCGCAAACAGAACTTTCCGCATCCCCCGTTCCTTCCATGGAGTGGTATATACCAGTAACAGAACTGCCAGCACACCCCATGCCGGCAGCTGCTCTCTGACACACACAATCCCCAGCAGAAACTCTGTGGCAAGCAAAAGAAATGGTCTTTTCCTCACGCTTTCTTTTCCTATTCCGTAGATTCTACTTTCTCATCGCTTTCTTTTGTGACCAGACGGTCATCTGCCTTGTACATCTTTGATAGTTTATACGTGTAACGGCATTTGCCACTGGTGTCTCCGTTGATGGAAATCTGTACTTTATCGATTCCCGTCAGTTCCGTCAGGGAATCCACGATAGAGTATAAAACAACAGGTTCTGAGATTTCCTGATTCTGATTCAAAAACATTTCATCCAGATTGACATAGCAGACCCCATCCACCACTGTGATCGTAATCAGTTTCGTCTCCGAAGGAATCGTTGCCAAGAGTCCGCTTTTTCTTGGTCCCTCAATCAGCTGTTCCATCACCAGTTTTTCCAGTGAAATGTTGGAACTGTAATGTACCTCTCTGGTTTCCGGAACCAGTCTGGTACCCGCCTTATTTGAAAAATAAAGTTTCAGTGTTGCTTTCTGGCTGGAATTGATCTGTTCTCCCGGATTTTCCACAAAACTGTCCAGATTCATGGCACCTACATTTGCTCCCGAGGCATCCACAAGTGGTTTTCCATCCACAGTAAAGGTCACATACTGGCTCAGCTGCAACAGTGTCTTTGCAATTGCAGCCCTGGTCAGAATCTCTTCCGTCGGTTTCATATCGTAATATTCCTTGCTGAAATCCACCGTAATCTGATAAGAGATCAGATCTATATTCTGGATTTTTACTTTGCGTGGAATGGTTCTTCGAAGCGTTGCATCCTCCGGCTGTGTCTGCAGATCTTTGAGCAGTTCCTTCACCTGTGCTTTGCCGGATGAAGTATGCTGCAGGGTAATCTTTTTCGCAACAACCTTTGTCAGCTCATTGTTTACATAAAATACAAAATAGTCTTTTTTATCTTCTTTTTTTCCACATCCGGCAGCCATTGTGAGTACCATTGCCACAAGGAGTATGATTGAAATTATTTTTTTTCTCATCTTTTTCCTCCTATGCAATATAGTTGAGCGGAATACGAACATCAAAGGTTGTTCCCTCGCCCATCACAGAATGTACTTTAATTGCGCCGCGATGCATCAGTATGGAATTTCTTGTAATCGCAAGTCCCAGTCCGGTTCCTCCGATCTCACGGGAATGGGATTTATCCACCCGGTAAAATCGTTCGTAAATATGATCCAGAGACTCCTCCGGAATACCGATTCCGGAATCTTCTACTTTCAGGTAGAAATACTGGTGATCCGCATTCAGCGATACGTGTACCCAGCCCTCTCCGTCATTCCGGTTATATTTGATTGCATTCTCCACAAGATTTGTGATCGCAAGCGTGATTTTTACCTCATCCACTTCTGCGGTAACCGGGCGGAAACTCTCAAGGACAAGTTCCACTTTCTGCTTATCCGCAATTGGCTGCAGACGTTTTAAAATCTGCTCTAAAAGTTCATTGATATTGACGGAAGATACATTCAGCCCTGCTGCAGACTTATCCATCTTCACCAGAGAAAGCAGATCGTTGATAATCTTTGTCTCACGCTCAATCTCATTGGTGATATCTTCCATAAATTCCTGATACAGTTCCTTCGGCGCATCCGGCATGCTATTGATTGAATCCGCCAGCACCTTCATGGATGTCAGCGGTGTCTTTAATTCATGTGACACATTCGATACAAACTCCTGCCGGGAATCATCCATGACTTTGATCCGGCCAAGCATCTGATTGATCTTCTCACAGATTCCCGCCGTCTCCGTGTAATCATTGACCTGAAGATTGTACTCTCCGTATCCGTTTTTGATTGCAGCGATTCCCTCTTCAATCTTCTGCAACGGCTTCAGGAAATACAAAAGCAGAAGGATTGCAAAAAACACAATTGCAATTCCGACCATGACCATAACGATCACCGCCACCTGTCGCATATAGGACTGGTTGATCACAATATTGTCCGTAGAAACACTGATCAGCATAACTCCGATCACCGTTTCACTTTTATCATCAGGATCGCTGATCGGGATCGTCATCTCAATGTAATGGTTCTCCGAATCATAATGCACAATATCCTCGCCCTTGAAACTGCGCATGACCTCCTCTGCAATGATCAGCTTATGGTCATCGAGATTATACGTGTCATAATAAACTTTGCAGTTGTCATCCACAACAATGACACGACCATCATAGATGGTCGTGAGCATATCAATCTGTGTCTGAATATTGCTGGACGATACATCCGCCCCCAGCTTCATATATTCACTTGTCGCTATCTGATTTGCCAGAATTTTTGCCTGGCTTAAGATTTCACTTTCCCGGATAGAAACGGCACGCTTTTCGTAATATTTTAAAACTGCTGCCGAAAGAATCAGACTCGGTACGATCGCAATCACAACGATCAAAAGAATCAGCCGAAATTTTAAACTTTTTAAGAACTGAAGAAACTGTTTACTCTTCTGCATGGAAAAACCTTTCTGCCTTCTCGTCTATTTCTGGTAATAATAATATCCCACACCCCATTTTGTGTGCACGTATTTCGGTTCACTTGGGTTGGTTTCGATCTTTTCACGCAGACGACGTACATGCACATCCACTGTACGCACGTCTCCCGGATAATCTTTTCCCCAGACCAGTCCGAGCAGATTTTCCCTGCTGTATACTTTATTTTCATTTTTCACAAGAAGTTCCAGCAGATCAAATTCTTTTGCGGTAAGGTTTACTTCCCTGCCTGAAATAAACAGCCGTCTGCTGTCACAGTCCAGACGCAGATCTCCTTTCTCCACAATCGAAGAAACTTCTTTCTTTTCTCTCGGTCCTGCGGTACGACGCATGATCGCTTTGATACGCGCTTTCACCTCAAGAATATTAAACGGCTTTGTGATATAGTCATCGGCACCATAATCGAGTCCCAGAATCTTATCCATATCGTCGCCCTTCGCTGTCAGCATAACAATCGGCATATCAGAAAATTCACGAATCGCCTGACATACTTCGAATCCGTCCATCTTCGGAAGCATGATGTCCAAAAGGATCATATCATACTCATTTGCTTTCGCCATATTCAGCGCTTCTTCTCCATCGTATGCACAATCCACTTCCATCCCGTCCTGTTCAAGACTGAACCGGATTCCTTTTACGATTAATTTCTCATCATCTACTACGAGAACTTTCTTTGCCATATTACACCTCAACGAATCGTTATATAATCTTTCATTTTCTCAAAAAGTGCGCTTTTGATTCCGGATACCTGCATGATATCTTCGACTTTCGCAAACGGCCCGTTTTTCTCCCGGTATGCAAGAATTGCCGCCGCCCGTGTCTCTCCGATTCCCGGAATGGTCACAAGCTGCGCGGCATCCGCCGTATTGATATCGATCCGCCCGTCCGATTCCTCCTGCACAGAGGCACCGGCTGCCTCTGCAGATGCTTTCCGCTCCCTTGCCTCTTCCTCTGTGGGAAAATAAATCATCTGTCCGTCCGAAAGCTTCTCGGCAAGATTCCAGTATTCGCGGCTGGCAGCTTTGGTCAGTCCTCCTGCCGCCTCCACCGCATCGCAGATGCGCATACCGTCTTTCAGCTGATAGACACCGGGAGCTGCTACCTCCCCGCATACATATACCTGTACCGTCTGGTCGGATTTTAATGTTTCTTTTTGTTCCGTTCGTTCCGTTTCCACCGTCTGCTCCTGTGTCTGAGTGGTATCCAGATATGGCACTTCCTCCCTGCCACATCCCGTCAGATACAGGCATGTCAGAATCATACAGCACTTTTTTATCCAATGTTTTTTCATCTCATTTCTCCCTTTCCGGGGCGAAACGAGTCTCAATGCATTTCTATTTTAACGATTTTTTGTTACTTTTACAAGTGTAAGTTATTCCTGCACAGAAAGTAATGCTTTTTCCAGCTTTTCAATCATTTCATCCACATGCTGTTTTTCGATGACAAGCGGTGGAACAAAACGAAGGACATCCGCTCCCGCTGTGATCACGATCAGTCCCTGCTCAAGTGCTGCGGCTGCCACTTTTCCAACTGGAAGCTTGCAAACCACACCCTGCATCAGACCTTTGCCTCTGCGTGTTACAAGGAAGTCATATTTTTCTACCAGCTCATCCAGTTTCTGTTCCAGATAAGGCGCTACTTCCTTTACATGACCTAAAATGTCACAGGCTTTAAACTGATCAAATCCTGCCGAAACGGCTGCTCCGACAAATGGGTTTCCACCATAGGTCGTTCCGTGGTCTCCCGGTGCCAGCGATTTGTCTGCCACACGCTGTGTCAGGAAAAATGCACCGACCGGCACTCCACATCCGAGTGCTTTTGCACAGGTCATGATATCCGGTTTTACTCCGTAATTCTGCCATGCGAACATCTCGCCGGTACGTCCCATGCCACACTGGATCTCATCTAAGATTAACAGAATATCCTTTTCATCACAGAGCCTGCGCACGCCCTCGATAAATGCAGGATCGGCCGGATAAATTCCGCCTTCTCCCTGTACCGTCTCCATAATAACCGCACAGGTCTTGTCCGTTACCAGTTCTTTTACACTTTCTAAATTGTTATACTCTGCAAATTTCACACCCGGCATGAGCGGAGCAAACGGTTCCTGATAATGGGCATTTCCGGTTACGGAAAGTGCTCCGATACTTCTTCCGTGGAAAGAATGTTTCATGGCAATGATTTCATGGCCGGCATGTCCGTCTCTGGTATATGCATATTTTTTTGCAGCTTTGATGGCTCCCTCAATGGCCTCCGTACCGCTGTTTGTAAAGAAAATACGATCCATTCCGCTGGCTTTTAGTGCTTTCTTTGCCGCCTCAATGGTCGGGACATTGTAATAAAGATTTGACGTATGCAGCAGTTTATCCACCTGATCCTTCAGCGCATTTTTATACGCCTCATTGCTATAGCCCAGCGCACATACGGCGATTCCGGCTGCGAAATCCAGATACGCTTTTTTGTCTGTATCGTAAAGGTATACGCCCTCACCATGATCAAGTACAAGTGAAAAACGATTGTAGGTATGCAGCAGTTCCTGCTCCGCGGTATCAATATATTCCTGTTTATTCATTGTTTATCCACACCTCTTATCTCTTATTCATTGTAAAAATGATGTTCTTCATCACCCAAAATTGCAGTACCGATTCCGCGATTGGTGAAGATTTCCAAAAGCAGACAATGTGCGATTCTTCCATCGAGAATATGCACACGGGATACTCCGTTTTCAATAGCGTCAATGCAGTTATTCAGCTTCGGAAGCATACCGCCGCCGATATATCCGTCTGTAATCAGTTTTCTTGCATCGGAAACCGTAAGTTCGGAAATCAGAGTGGACGGATCTTCCGGATCTTTGTATACTCCCTCGATATCGGTTAAGAATGCCAGTTTCTCTGCGGAAACCGCACGGGCAATCGCACATGCCGCATCATCCGCATTGATATTATATGTATCATAATTGTCATCAAGACCGATCGGGCAGATAATCGGAAGGAAATCTTTCTCCAGCAGATCATACAGAATCTTTGGATTCACTTCCTTTACTTCTCCTACATATCCGATGTCCTGACCATCCGACAATTTCTTTTCCACCTTTAACAGACCACCGTCTTTTCCACTGATGCCGACCGCCTGCACCCCAAGTTCCTGCACCATGGATACCAGTGATTTATTGACACGGTTTAACACCATCTCTGCAATCTCCATGGTAGGCGCATCCGTCTTACGCAGTCCATTGATAAATTCCGGTTCCATTCCTGCTTTGGCAACCCATTTGCTGATCTCCTTGCCACCGCCATGCACAATGATCGGTTTGAATCCAACCAGCTTTAACAGGGTGACATCCTGGATGACCTGTTTTTTCAGTTTCTCATCTACCATCGCTGATCCACCGTATTTTACAACGATAATCTTGCGGTTAAAACGCTGGATATAAGGCAATGCCTCAATCAGCACCTGTGCTTTTTCCAATGCGTTTAAATTCTCACTCATAACATTCTCCTTACTGATTAAATCTCGTAATATTTGCTTCGTTCAATGTAAAATCGTAATAGTTTAAGTCTTCCCTGAAACACCAGCCGGCATCTTTCCAGAAATGATTTCCCAGCTCATTGCTCTTAAATGCGATCAGGCTGACCTTATTGATTTTTTCTTTCTGCAGGGCGCGCATACATGCGACTGCCATGGCTTTTCCGATTCCGTTCTTCCGGTAATCTTCATGCACACAGACATGATACAGACATCCGCGTCTCCCGTCATGTCCGCAGAGAATGGCTCCCACGATCTTTCCATCTGCTACCGCTACCATACTCGTGGTCGGATTTCTTTTTAAAAACCGCTCCACTCCTTCTTTGGAATCATCGATGGAACGGATTCCAAAACCGTGGATGCCCATCCACAACGCATACACCTCATCATAATCTTCCAGTGTCATCACACGGATTGTATATTCTTTACTCATTATTCACCTCATTATAGAGCTCATTGTATGAGAGTTCCGCTTACGCGGAAACAATGAGCGTAGGAAATGCATCAAACAGATGCATTTCATTACGGAAACATCGGAACCATGGAAAGTCCTTCTGCCTCATCAAATCCGAACAGCAGATTCATGTTCTGTACGGCCTGTCCGGCTGCACCCTTGACCAGATTATCCAGTGCACCCATCATCACAACTCTGCCGGTACGCTCATCAATGACAAAGTTTACGTCCACGTAATTGCTGCCCTCTACCCACTTGGTCTCCGGGCAGACACCTTTCTTTAATACACGCACGAAACGTTCCTTTGCATAATATTTATCGTAAGCAGCCTTCAGTTCCTCATAAGAAGGATAGGTACCATCCGGCTTTTTGATCATGGTTGCATACTCTGTCGCAAGAATTCCGCGGTTCATCGGAACCAGATGCGGTGTAAAATTCACGGTAATCTCTTTTCCTGCCGCATAGCCGAGCTGCTCCTCAATCTCCGGTGTATGTCTGTGTGTTGTCACACCGTATGCTTTCATGCTCTCGTTCACTTCGCAGAACAGATTCGGTGTCTTTGCCCCACGTCCCGCTCCGGAAGTACCGGATTTTGCATCAATAATCAATGTATCCGGATCAATCAGTCCCTCTTTTACCAGCGGATATGCTGTCAGAATGGAACATGTCGTATAACATCCCGGATTTGCAATCAGACGGGTCTGGGTGGTCACCTTATCACGGTTAATCTCACAGAGTCCGTAAACGGCTTCCTTAATAAACTGTGGGCTTTTATGCTCAATCTTATACCATTTTTCATAGGTAGCAACATCTTTGATTCGAAAATCCGCACTCAGATCAATGATCTTTACCTTATTTAAAATATTCTCATTCAGCACACCTGCCAGAAATCCCTGTGGTGTTGCCGTGAAAATCACATCCACGCGGGAAGCAAGCTCATCCATGTTATCACCCAGACAGTCTGCATCGACAAGTTCAAAAAAGTTTCTGTAAATATCTGCATAATTTTCATCGATATAGCTTCTTGATCCAAACCATTCGATCTGTGCCTCTTTATGATTCAATAAAATACGCACCAGTTCTGCTCCTGCATAACCGGTCGCTCCGATAATTCCTACCTTTACCATGTTTCTTACCTTTTCTTTCTTTTAAAAATATGATTCTATCCTATAATAGTCCATCTTTTTCCATCCGTAAATAGCAAATATTCACAAATTTATGTATATTTATGCAATTTTATGTATATTTTTTCACTTGTGTTTTCATTTGGATTGATGTATAGTAGGGTTAGTCGTACGAGAGCGTACAATTCCATATAGAAAGAAAGGATACAATCTTATGAAAGAAA
>ULPK01022191.1_pt1 | contig 8639 bp, 5 predicted proteins | sample 1953421 | NCBI WGS metagenome assembly ULPK01 (sample SAMEA4835627, study PRJEB28245) | human gut metagenome | biome: gut microbiome; material: fecal sample | place: Denmark | collected 2008 | reverse complement strand
TGTCGTTCCCCCATGGCAGAATTTGTTATGAAAAAATTGGTATCCGACGCAAATTTTGCCGATCACTTTCAGATCGCCTCTGCTGCCACCAGCACGGAGGAGATCTGGAATGGCATCGGGAACCCGGTCTATCCGCCGGCGAAGGCGGAGCTTACCAGGCACGGGATCTCCTGCGAAGGGAAGCGGGCCCGGCAGGTGACGAGAGCGGATTATGCGGAATATGATTATCTGATTGGTATGGATGGTGCGAATATCCGCAACATGCTGCGGATATTCGGGGGAGATCCGGAGGGGAAAGTAGCGAAGCTCTTGTCCTATGCCGGCTCGGAGCGGGACATTTCGGATCCGTGGTACACGGGAGAGTTTGGGACGACCTACAATGATGTCCTGGAAGGCTGTACCGCATTCCTTCGATATTTACAACAAAACGGAAGAATCGACATGTAAGCTGACACTTCCAACATAGTGCACATGACAACAATGTCATGCCTGAAAAATTCACAGAATCACCACATTTTTCTCACAATTCCATCGCAGATGACCTTTATCATAAGAGACAGATAAGGGGAAGTAAATATTCACAAGTTTTTTAAGGAATGAATGGAACAGGAGGAATGAGAATATGAGAAGATGGAATTTACCCCAGGTGAATACAAAAGTAATGTGTGCAGTGTTGACAGCTGCTATGGTGATGACGGGATTTACGGCATGCGGAGGAACAACATCTGCGGGTACGGAGAGCGTAGCAAGTGAATCAGCAGAACAGAAGGAGACGATCGCACCGGAGAGTACGACGGAGAGCACGGAGAGCGGTGAAGAGAAGGTGGAATCTTATCTCGGCCAGATCACTGCCATTGATGGCAATGTGATCTCCATCGCACTGGCAGAGAAGCCGGAAGCACCCAATGGTGAAGCTCCTACCGGTGAGGCACCCAGCGGAGAAAAGCCGGATGGTCAGGCTCCCAGCGGTGAGGCACCCACAGGCGAAGCTCCGACCGGTGAGAAACCGGATGGCCAGGCCCCTGATGGTAACGGTGGCGCACCCAACGGAGAAGCACCGAACGGCCAGACTCCTGATGGCAATGGCAGCGCACCCAACGGAGAAGCACCGAACGGTCAGAAACCTGAGAAAGACATGCTGGATGAGATGACCTTAACTCTCAGCGGAGATACTATGACTATCACAGTCAATGACGATACGATCATTACGATTGACGGAGAAGATGCCACTCTGGATGAACTTCAGGTAGGTGATACCGTATCCTTCTTCCTGGATGGTGAGATCGTAACTTCTTTAAGCGTTGGTATGCCGGAGCCGACACAGCCTATGCAGGCCCCGGAGCAAAATTAAGCTGACGTAAGAGCATGGCACCGAGAATCTCTGCCATTTCTTCCGGGGACTGGGGATTGGATTCTTTCAGCCAGGTCTCTACGACACCGACACAGCCGGTGATGATGAAGGAGCAGAGATATTTATAGTTGGCATCGGATTGCGCACTTTCCAGAACCTGGAGAGTGCGCTTTTCAATCTGATCCTTCAGACGGTTGACGAAAGCCAGATCTCCATGAGGGCCGATCATGACCTTGGCCAGATCCCTGTTTCGGTCCAGAAAATGGAAGAATTCCAACAACGGCCCCTGAGAGGCCAGAGAATTGGTAACGACCGGTTTCTGCTCCATGATTTCATTAAATTCCAGGAACATTTCATCCTCGATTTTATGGAGCATATCGTAGATATCATCATAATGCAGATAAAAGGTTCCGCGGTTGATATCCACCAGTTCGGTCAGCTCCTTGACGGAGATATCCTGAATATCATGGGTTTCTAACATTTTTACCAGCCCCTGTAATAAGAGAGCTCTTGTCTTGCGCACACGGCGATCCATTTTTTCCATAAGACAATTCACCAGCCTTTCCGGGAAAAGAAGAAATCATTTCCTATATGTAATACAAATCTGAATTTTTTCTAAAATAATAGACGAACATCGCGAAAATGTCTAAAAATAAACAATCACAAAAAATCTGTAGCTTGCTTTTTCTTCCCCATTATTATATTTTGCATGTGGCAGAAAATCAACACAAGTTCATTAAATGACATTAATACAATTTCTCATCTTTGTAGTAAGTCTTTACAGATGTTCAAAAACATTTTAAACTAGAGGTGTATAAAATCAAATACATAAACAAGGGTACAAAGAGAGAAAAAGCAGGAGGGAACTATGGCAGACAACGCAGAAAAAGACAAAAAAGATAATTCCTTTATGATGAAACTTGCCACGCTCATTGTAGACAAACGAAAAGGATTTTATCTGATCTTTATTGTTTTATGCATATTTTGCGTATTATCCATGAACAGAGTCAAGGTTAATAACGATCTGACCACTTATTTGCCGGACACAACAGAGACCAGAAGGGGACTGGATCTGATGGATTCGGAATTTACCACGTATGGCTCCGCCCGGATCCTGATCTGTAACGTGACGTTTGACGAGGCACAGAAACTGGCAGATCAGGTGGAGGAGATGGACGGTGTCAGCATGTTGGATTTCGATGACACCGAGGATCATTATCATGACATGGAGGCTTTATTGTCTGTCACTTTTGATGAGGAAGCAGACACGGAAGCTACACAGCAGCATCTGGATGAGGTATTGGATGCATTGTCCGATTATGATGTTTACTATTCTTCCGATATCGGTCAGGAAGAGCGTGACGCGGATGACTTGAATAATGATATGATCGTCATTCTGTTGTTGGCAGCAGTGGTTATCGTAGCCGTATTGTTATTTACCTCTACGACTTATGCGGAAATCCCGGTTTATCTGACTACATTTATTGTGGCAGCTATTTTGAACAAAGGTACGAACTACTGGTTCGGAACCATCAGTTTTGTTACGAACTCCATCGCGGTGGTACTGCAGTTAGGTCTGGCGGTAGACTATGCCATCATTCTGGCCCACCGTTTTATGGAAGAACATGAGGACAAGGATGCCAGAGAGGCTGTGATTGTTGCTTTGAGTAAGGCAATCCCGGAGATTTCCTCCAGTTCCCTGACCACCATCTCCGGTATGGTAGCCATGATGTTCATGCAGTTTAGAATTGGTTATGATATGGGTATCATTCTGGCAAAATCCATTATTTTCAGTATGGTGGCCGTATTCTTCCTGATGCCCGGACTGTTGTTGACCTTTTCCAAGGCCATCGACAACACCCATCACAAGAGCTTCGTTCCGAAGATCACAGCAGTCGGTAAGTTTTGTGTGGCTACCCGCTACATTATACCGCCTATTCTGATCGTAGGTGTTATTATAGCATTTTTCCTGTCCAATAAGGCAAACTACGTGTACGATACCAACACTCTGGAATCCAGTACTATGAGTGATAATAAATTCTCCGTTAGCATGGTAAATAAGGAATTCGGCATGGTGAACCAGCTGGCGGTCATTGTGCCGAACGGTGATTATGAAAAAGAGGCACAGACACTGAAAGCTCTGGAAAAGCTGGATGTGGTGAAATCCTGTCAGGGACTTGGCAATATCGAGGCCATGGACGGCTATATGCTGACGGATAAGCTGACCCCCAGGCAGTTTGCGGAACTGATCGATCTGGATATTGAAGTGGCGGATATGTTGTATTCGGCATATGCACTGGATCAGAGCGATTATGGTGCGCTGGTCAGTGGCGTCAGTGAATACGAAGTTCCGTTTATTGATATGTTCCTGTTCATTTATGATCAGAAAGAAAGCGGCAACATCACACTGGACGATGATCTGGAAGAAACTCTGACGGATGCTTATTCCAAGATCTGTATTGCGAAAGATCAGCTGCTGGGCGAAGACAATTCCCGATTTGTTCTGGAATTGAATGTTCCTTATGAGGGAGAAGAGACCACAGCAGCACTGGATCAGATCCGTAATACCGTGGCAAAGTTCTATAATATAGATGACATTCTGCTAGTCGGTAACGCCACCAGTGATAAGGATCTGGGCGATTCCTTCGCAACGGATAATACGATCATCACGGTGCTGACAGCATTGTTCGTTATGATCATCCTGCTGTTCACCTTCCAGTCCGCCGGTCTGCCGGTACTGTTGGTTGTAACGATTCAGGGTAGTATCTGGATGAACTTCTCATTGCCGTATCTGTTGAATGAAAATGTATATTTCCTGGGATATCTGGTAGTATCTGCGATCCAGATGGGTGCAACGATCGACTACGCTATCGTTATCACCAGCCGTTACATGGATCTGAAGACCTATATGCCGATCAAGGAAGCCGCCATCGAAGCACTGAACCAGGCGTTCCCTACCATTGTTACCAGCGGATCCATGCTGGTATCTGCGGGATTTATTATCAGCTATGTATCTTCCAATGCAGCGGTAGCGGCCATCGGACTGGCTCTTGGTCGTGGTACTCTGACATCTATTTTGTTGGTACTGCTGGCATTGCCGCAGACACTGCTGATCGGAGATATCATTATTCAGAAGACAGCATTTACACTGAAACGGGATCTGGCAAAGCCCTTGCCCTCCGCCGGAAGAATCCGTATGAACGGTCACATCAAGGGTTATGTCAATGGTGTGTTGGAGGGTGATTTCATCGGTGTCATTGATGGTGAGATGGGTGCGGTGGTGCGTCCCAAGGATACCGTGACGATGGAGGAGCGGGACGATGCCCCGGAAGAAAACTATCCCAGACTGGAAGCCCAGGAGCTGCCGGAGGATGAGACAGCCGGACAGAAAGCAACCGGAGCAGATACAGAAGCTGCGGATAAGAAAGCTTCGGATAAAGAAAAAACAGCAGAAAGCGAGGGAACAGAAGATGAACAGTAAGAGATTATTATGTTTCCTGCTGGGAGCAGCATTGATCCTGCAGACACCGGCCACCGCCTATGCAGCAGAAACTTTGACCTATGAGCAGTACAGAGGCGGCAGCGGTTATAGCAGCACGATAAAGGAGCAGGATTATGCAGTCATAGAGATCAGCACGGAGGAGGATCTGCGGAAACTGGTGGAGAACTGTGTACTGGACAGTTGGTCCAGAGATAAAAAAGTAGTGCTGCAGAACGACATTGTTCTGAGCATGACAGGTGAACTCAGTATTCCTACGTTTGCAGGAATCTTTGACGGCAGCGGTTTTACTATTTCCAATGTGAAACTGACCGGAGACGGTTCGGCAGTGGGATTGTTCCGCTATGTGCAGGAGGGAGCAAAAGTCCGCAACCTTACGGTCACGGGGGAAGTATCTCCCTCTGGAAGTCAGGATCAGGTCGGCGGTATCGTCGGTGTGAACTATGGCAGCATTGAAAATTGTAAATTTACCGGAAATGTGGTCGGTGATACGGATGTCGGCGGTATTGCCGGAGTCAATGCCGAGAGCGGAGAGATCCGTCGGTGTGAATCCTCCGGAAATGTGATCGGCAATCATTCCGCAGGCGGTATTGTGGGCAACAACCACGGTATTCTGAATAACTGCAGCAACAATGGCAATATCAATACGTACAGCACGGAAGTGACTTATGATCTGGAAGATATCACCATGGACAATCTGGAGCAGATTAACAGTACCTCCAATGTGGCAGCTCATACGGACACCGGCGGTATCGCAGGTATTTCGGATGGTAAGATTTATTATTGCTCCAATTCCGGGGCCATCGGCTACCAGCACGTAGGCTACAATACCGGAGGTATCGTAGGCAGACTGCATCAGGGCTATCTGCAGAACTGCACCAACACCGGATATGTGCAGGGCAGAAAAGATGTGGGCGGTATCGTGGGTCAGATGGAGCCGTTCCTGGAAATCCAGTATCTCAGTGACAAGCTGAAGGAACTGGATACGGAGACAGACAAATTCCTGGATATGTTGGATGCCACCCAGAAAGATGTGAGCAGCTATAGCAAACAGGCATCCAGTATTGCTAAGAGTATCAGTTCGAACCTGAAGGATGCCAACAATGCGGGAAGTTCTCTGACCGGGACCGCTCATGATCTGTGGTATATTTACAATCAAGAGTTGAACGGCGTCAGCAACGATCTGAAAGTCCTGAATGACGATCTGAACAAGCAGGCGGATAATGACAAGAATAACGGCAACAGTCATGACGTTACCATCAGTGGAAATGATATTTGGAATGGTAACTGGGGTGGCGACGGCGATCATGACGTCAGTGGCGGAAACATTACCATCACCGTACCGGACGATACGGAGAGCTATAAATCGGCACTGAAAAAATTCGGAGAGAATGCCACCAAGCGTCTGGATAACATGACGAATGCTTTCACGGATCGCAGTGGCGGTATCAAAGATAATCTGGATACACTGAATGACAGGCTCGACAAGGCTTTTGACCAGTTGGGTCAGTTGGGGGATGTACTGGAAGCCGGGACAGACAGCACCAGTGCCCACATGGATGAGCTGATGGATCAGGCCAGAGTTCTGCGGAATCTGGTCAGCGAAATCCGGGATGATCTCTTCCGGTATGAAGGAATTTCTGTAGAAGATACTTCGGATGAGTCAGCCAGCAAGGAAGAGGTGAACCCCGGAGATCCCGATGCGGAGGATGACACCGCAGAACCGGAAGGAACCGAAGAAGCGCGCTATGATACTTCCAGCTTCCAGAAGGGAAAGGTCACCTTATGTGTGAACCGCGGTACGGTGGAAGCCGATACGAATGTGGGCGGTATCGTTGGACAGGTGGCAACGGAATACGATTTTGACCCTGAGGACGATATCACTTTAACCGGAACGGAGAGTTTCGATGTGGAGCAGACGGTCAAGGCAGTCATCAGAGACAGCCGCAACCTTGGAGACGTGACCGGTAAAAAAGACTATGTCGGCGGTGTGGTCGGTAAAGCAGAATATGGCGCAGTCATTTCCTGTGAGTCTTATGCACCCGTAGAGAGTACCGGAGGCAGCTATGTGGGAGGAATTGCCGGATCTGCCAGCTATGCGATCCGCAGCTGTTACAGCATGGGCAGGATCACCGGTAAAAATAATATCGGAGGTATTGCCGGAGAAGGCTGTGATATTTTCTACAGCTATGCGTACAATGATCTGGATATGTCCGGCGAAGGCCAGGGCAGCATTGCCGGAAAAGTCAGTGATGATGGAACTCTGTATGGCAACTATTATGTGGAAGGCGGAGCCGGTGGCGTAGACGGCATTGGTTATCAGGGCGGTGCTACCCCGTTGTCCTACCAGGAATTCTGCAGCAAAGACGTTCCGGACGCTTTCTCACAGTTTACCATTACCTTCCAGGCGGATGGTGTAGAAGTGGCCTCCTATAAATGCGGTTACGGGGATTATCTGTCGGCAGACCAGATTCCGGAAGTACCGGAGAAGGATGGCTATTACGGTGTATGGCCGGATTATGATTTCAGTGATATTACCGGTAATAAAGTGCTGGAAGCAGAGTATGAGGAATGGACCGCATCCATTGCTTCCGCAGAGAAAAACGATAACAATAAGGCACTGGTTATGGCAGAAGGCAACTTCTATCCCAATGCAGCATTGCATCTGCAGGTAGAGGGAAATACTTATACAGTATCCATGACCAATTCCATGGAAGAGGATGCACCGGACTATACCGGAGAAGCAACCTTGCGTGTCTACTGTGAGGATGCGGATAACACTGTCATAGAGGTAGCACGGGATGGAGAGTACACGGAAGTGGAATCCACTGTGATCGGCAGCTATAGACAGTTTACCATGGAAGTGCCCGGCAGCTTCCGCACGGTAGAGGTCGAGGGCAGTCATACACTGCTGATCGTACTTTGCATCGTCGGTGGTGCAGTCGTGATCCTGTTGATCGTATTGTTAGGGAAAAAAGCGGCAAAACGCCGGAAGACGCGCAAGGCGGCAAAACGTGACCGGAAAGCCGGAAAGGCTGACGAGGACCAGAGCGGCAAAACAGACGCAGCAGAAGATGCCGGACAGACGGCTGACGCAGAGGAATAACAATGATTCAGGCAGTTTTATTTGACATGGACGGTACGCTGATCGATACCGAAAAATATTACCGTATTTTCTGGCCGAAGGCACTGGCAGCCTGTGGGTATACCATGACAGATGAGCAGGCACTTACGATGCGCAGTCTGGGACGCCCCTTTGCCCCCAGACAGCTCAAGGACTGGTACGGTGAAGATTTTGACTATTATGTGGTGCGTGACAAACGAAAAGAGATGATGGAAGAAACACTGGACCGGGATGGCATCAAATGCAAGCCCGGTGCCGTGGAGCTTCTGGAAGATCTGAAAAAAAGGCATATCACCGCAGCGGTTGCCACAGCGACGGATCTGGAGCGGACGGAAAAATATCTGGCGATGGCAGGACTTCGGCCGTATTTTGAGAAACTGATTTCGGCCACTATGGTAGCAGAAGGTAAGCCGTCCCCGGATATTTATCTCTATGCCTGCAAGCAGCTGGGACTGGCACCGGAAGAGTGCATGGCCGTGGAGGATTCTCCCAACGGAGTCATGAGTGCTTACCGCGCCGGCTGTAGGGTCGTGATGGTGCCGGATCAGACACAGCCAGATGAAAAATTAAAAAAATGTCTGTACGCCTGCGTACCGACCCTGGCAGATATCAGCCACCTCATTTAGAGGTGGCTCAGACTGTAGACAAAGCTCCTTCCTGTGAGG
>ULPK01034955.1_pt1 | contig 8836 bp, 5 predicted proteins | sample 1953421 | NCBI WGS metagenome assembly ULPK01 (sample SAMEA4835627, study PRJEB28245) | human gut metagenome | biome: gut microbiome; material: fecal sample | place: Denmark | collected 2008 | reverse complement strand
CAGGGCCAGCCGCCGTGGCACAGGCATGTAATCTGTGCCGGTTTCCCAGTGCCATCTCCCCGTTGGTTCCAAGATCGATGAGCAGGGTGGAGGCCTCCTGTTCCAGCATTCCACTGGCCAATATTCCGGCAGTAATATCGCCGCCTACAAAGGCTGACAATCCCGGTATGATATGACAGGCCACTCCTGCAATTTCTGTCTCCACTGCGCCGCTATGACTGACTGTAAAAGGTGCTTTGCCCAGTTCCTCCGGATTCCAGCCCATGAACAGATAGGTCATGGTGGTATTTGCCGCAACGACCATCTGCAGAGTCTCCTGCGGCTGCAGCTTTTTGGAAAAACGCTGCACTCCTTTTTCCATGAGGTCACGGACTTTTTTCTGCATATCTGCCGCTTTTCCCGGATCCTTTGCTGCCTCTATCCGTGAGAGCACATCGGCACCATAGCTGACCTGGGGATTCACACTGGGAAAGCTGTCCACCACTTTACCGGTCATGTCATACAACTGCATGGCAATGGTAGTGGTACCAATATCCACAGTCATCAGCCGTTTACCGTCCGGATTTTGTAATGTTAACGGAGGAAGTTCCAGCTTTTCCGTCACCACCTGCATCCCCCGGATCACTCCTGGACATCTGCCACAACCGGTACAGATCAGGCATCTGGTTCCCTTTTTTCCTGTGGGATTGGTACTGCTCGTATTATACAAACTGATTCCTCTCTTCATCGTAATGATAGTCAATGGCTGCCAGTTTATCTGTGATCTCCTGTTCCTTCACATCCAGATCATCGCAGAGCTGTTTCAGGCTTCCGTAGAAATCACGGAGTTTTAAATTTATAAAGCTTAATAACATTACGGGATCCTGTGGTATCATAACGTTTTCCTCTCTTTTCCTGTTTTTGACAGAGTTATATTGTAAACGAAAGGAGCAAAAATGACAAGTATCATCATCTTTGCTCCTGTTTTATTTTACAGATTATTGATTTTTCGATCCTTTTTCGCACTTGGCGGCCAATTGATCATTCTCCACGGTAATGACAATGGTATCGCCTTCTTCTACCTGATCTGCCAGGATCATCTTGGCTGCCAGGGTCTCCACGTACTTCTGGATATAACGCTTCAAAGGCCGTGCACCGTAGACCGGATCATAAGCATTGTCCACGATATACTGCATAGCTTCCTCCGACAGACGGATGGTCAGCTGCTTATCCTCCAGACGTCTGTTCAGATCGGCAATGATCAGATGAATGATGCCGCCGATATTGTCCTTGGTCAGAGGCTTGAACAGGATCGTCTCATCCAGACGGTTCAGAAATTCCGGACGGAAATGAGCCCGCAGGTCGTTCATGACTGCCGCCTCTGCCTCCGGCTTGATGGTGCCGTCTTCGTTGATACCGTCCAGCAGATAGCTTGCGCCGATGTTGGAGGTCATGATCAGTATGGTATTCTTAAAGTCTACGGTACGACCCTGAGAATCCGTGATACGGCCGTCATCCAGTACCTGTAACAGTACATTGAATACATCGGGATGTGCCTTCTCGATCTCATCGAACAGTACCACGCTGTAAGGTTTTCTCCGGACAGCTTCGGTCAGCTGACCACCTTCCTCATATCCTACATATCCGGGAGGCGCTCCGATCAGACGAGAGACAGAATACTTCTCCATGTACTCACTCATATCGATACGTACCATATTATTCTCATCGTCGAACAGTGCTGCCGCCAGACTCTTGGCCAGCTCCGTCTTACCGACACCGGTAGGTCCCAAGAACAGGAAGGAGCCGATGGGCTTGCTGGGATCCTTGATCCCGGCTTTGGAACGGATGATGGCTTCGGTGACTTTGGTCACACCCTCGTCCTGACCCACCACACGTTTGTGCAGTTCTTCGTCCAGATGGAGGGTCTTGTTACGCTCACTCTCGGTCAGTTTGGCTACCGGAATGCCGGTCCAGCGGGAAATGATCCTTGCGATCTCTTCCTCCGATACTTTTTCATGTACCAGAGACAGATCGGATTCTCCTACCTTATCCTCTTCCTGTGCCAGCTGCTTCTCCAGTGCGGGCAGTTCGCTGTATTTTAATCTGCCGGCCTTTTCATAGTCTCCTTCCCGCTCTGCGATCTGGATCTCATTATTCATGCGGTCTCTCTCTTCCCGCAGTTTGGAAAGTTTATCCACGGATGCCTTCTCGTTATCCCACTGTGCCTTTTTAGTGTTGAACTGATCCTTTAACTCTGCCAGTTCCTTCTGCAGATCTGCCAGACGTTCCTTACTGATCCGGTCATCCTCTTTTTTCAGAGCGGTCTCCTCGATCTCCAGCTGTGTCACCTTACGCTGCAGTTCATCCAGCTCCGTAGGCATACTGTCCATCTCGGTCTTGATCAGGGCGCAGGCCTCATCCACCAGGTCAATGGCCTTATCCGGCAGAAATCTGTCGGTGATATAACGGTTGGAAAGCACGGCTGCACTTACCAGTGCGTTATCCATGATCTTGACACCGTGATATACTTCGTAACGATCCTTCAGTCCACGCAGGATAGAGATCGTATCCTCCACGGTGGGTTCTTCTACCATAACCGGCTGGAAACGACGTTCCAGAGCGGCATCTTTTTCAATATACTGTCTGTATTCATCCAGTGTGGTGGCACCGATACAGTGCAGTTCACCACGGGCCAGCATGGGCTTCAACATATTGCCCGCATCCAATGCGCCGTCGGTCTTGCCGGCACCGACAATGGTATGCAGTTCATCGATGAACAGAATGATCTGTCCGTCACTGTTCTTCACATCATCCAGTACGGCCTTCAGACGTTCCTCGAATTCACCTCTGTATTTGGCACCGGCTACCAGTGCGCCCATATCAAGTGCGAAGATCTTCTTATCCTTCAATCCCTGAGGGACATCGCCCTTGACGATACGCTGTGCCAGACCCTCCCCCACGGCGGTCTTACCGACACCGGGTTCACCGATCAGCACGGGGTTATTCTTTGTCTTACGGGACAGGATACGTACCACATTACGGATCTCGCTGTCACGTCCGATGACGGGATCCAGCTTCTGGTTCCTTGCTTTCTCCACCAGATCCTGCCCGTATTTTTCCAATGTATCATAGGTTGCTTCCGGGTTGTCACTGGTGACTCTCTGGTTGCCTCTTACGGTAGACAATGCCTGCAGGAAACGTTCTCTGGTGATGCCGTATTCCTTCCAGATCTCGGCGATCTCCTTGTTGGGATTCTTGATCATGGCAAGGAACAGATGCTCTACGGAGACATATTCGTCACCCATCTGTTTTGCTTCGTCCGATGCGCTGACCAGTACCTTGTTCAGATACTGACCGACATAAGGCTGACCGCCCTGCACCTTTACTCTCTTCTCCAAAGCCTGTTTTGCACGGTTTACAAAATGATCCTTCTGGATCTCCATCTTTTCCACAAGCTTTAAGATCAGACTGTCATCCAGCGTCAGCAGACTGTACAGCAGATGTTCCTGTTCGATCTCCTGATTGCCATATTCCATGGCGAGCTTTTCACAGCCATTGACTGCTTCTATGGATTTCTGTGTAAATTTATCAATATTCATAATCGTTCGCCTCCTCACATAAGGTTATGCAATTTGCAACTATTCAGAGCCATTAAATATTGCCTGAGCTTTGTTGATTGCTTGCATTCATAAAAAGCTTTGGCAATATTTATTTGGCGAGGTAGCCTCAATGAGCAAAAAGGAAACTGTGTAACAGCGTTTTGCGAATGAGGCTCTGAATAGTTGCTTTATTTATTTTCTTACTCGCGAACAGATTCACAGGCTTTCTGTCTCATCTGTTCTATATTTAATATAACACATAGTCAGAGAAAATCAATTAAGAAATTATAAACTTTATATGGAATCTTTCGAAAATTATTTTCCATTCACGCGGAAGATTAATGCCGTTAGGAGAAAAATCACTCTCCAGATACTCATTTTTCACAATTTAAGTATCTATGCCTGAAATTTTTCTGTATAGACCCATACGCCACATATATTCCTGAAATATTGCATTGAAAAGTACCTGCGGATCACTTTTTTCTCTATAGACCCAAAATAGCGCCGTCCGGTGTCGTGTTTGCAAAAACACGGCATCTTGGCAGCGCCATTTCTCTTTTTCCGTTATTGTAACCTACAGTAACACTTTATTTTTCGGTAACGCCCTTTACTTCATATCCTGCGTCAACTACAGCCTTGGTCAGTACTTCGTCTGCCACATCAGAAGCCAGTTCCACAGTAGCATTCTTCTGCTCCAGGCTCATGGTTACGGTCTTTACGCCCTCTACGGCCTCCAGTGCCTTCTGTACGGTCCCGGTGCAATGGTTGCACATCATTCCTTCGATACTGATTACTTTTGTCATTTTGTTTGTCCTCTCTTTCTCTTCTTTGCTATTTTGCTCTGCGGGGGCTTCCAGTATGCACTGTTCTCCCTCCACAGCTGCCTGCGTTGTCTCCTGTTCCGTCCGGGCTGCTTCCGGCGTTTCTGTTTTCAGCGGAGTAAATCCGCTCTTAAAGCCTCTCAGCCGCAGGGCATTTCCCACGACAAAGATACTGCTTAAACTCATGGCTGCCGCGCCGAACATGGGATTCAGACGGATTCCAAAAGACGGGTACAGCACACCGGCTGCCAGAGGGATGCCGATGCAGTTGTAGAAGAAAGCCCAGAACAGATTCTCCTTGATGTTGCGGATCACGGAACGGCTCAGTTTCATGGCCGTCACGGCATCCCGCAGATCATTTTTCATCAGAATAATATCTGCGCTCTCCATGGCTACATCCGTGCCTGCACCAATAGCCATGCCTACATCTGCGGCTGCCAGTGCGGGGGCATCGTTGATGCCGTCACCGATCATGGCTACCTTATGGCCCTGACGTTTCAGCTCGCTGACCTTTTTCTCCTTATCCTGCGGCAGTACTTCTGCCACGACCTCAGAGATACCCAGCTTCTGTCGTACAGCTTCTGCAGTACGGCGGTTGTCTCCGGTCAGCATGATGACTTTGACACCCATTTTCTCCCAGACACGAATAGCTTCATAAGAAGTGGCCTTAACAGTATCCGCCACGCCGATGACTCCTAAGAATCTTCCTTCCTGTGCCACAAGGAGCGGTGTCATGCCTTCGTCCGCCATCCGGTTCAGACCTTCTGTGGCTTCCTCCGGCAGAGTGATATGATTCTCCTGCAGAAAGGCAAGGTTACCTACATAGAATTTTGTACCGGCAGGAATTATCACGCTACTGGCACCCGATACTGTATTTCTCGCCATCTGGTTCTGTTCCGTTGTCTTGCCGGAGCCATCTGTGGTGTCGTTCTGTTTTCCGGCATAAAATACCGCCGTAGGGCCGTCATTTTTTACTGATTCTACCGCACGGAATTCTGCTGCCAGTGTACCTTCCACGCCACGGCCGAAGGTTGCCTTGAAATCCACGATCTCGGGAATTGCCAGACCGAACTGCTCTGCCCATTCCACTACAGCTTCCGCCAGCGGATGCTCACTTTTTTTCTCAAGAGCTGCTGCGATCTGCATCATGGCATCCATCGGGAAGTCGCTCTGATAACCGCCTGCTTCTTCTACCTTTAACTTACCGCTGGTGATGGTTCCGGTCTTGTCCAGTACCACAGTGTCAATCTCTTTGGCCTGCTGCAGGGCCTCACCTGTCTTGATCAGGATACCATTGCTGGCACCTACGCCGGTTCCCACCATGATAGCCACGGGTGTTGCCAGTCCCAACGCACAGGGGCAGGAAATTACCAATACGGCAATGGCTGTGGAAATGGCAAATTCCGCGGTAGCACCGCTTATCAGCCACGCGATCAGGGTGATCAGGGAAATGGTCATGACCGTCGGCACGAATACACCGGCCACCTTATCTGCCAGCTGTGCAATGGGAGCCTTGCTGGCACTGGCCTCTTCCACCAGACGGATGATCTGTGCCAGTGTTGTGTCATCGCCAACACGATCCGCACGACATTTTAAGAAGCCCGCCTTGTTCACGGTAGCGGAGACCACATGGTCACCTGCCTGTTTCTCCACCGGAACACTTTCACCAGTGATGGCCGCTTCATCCACACTGGAGTTTCCCTCGATCACAATGCCATCCACCGGCACCAGACTTCCGGGCTTTACCAGAAAAATATCGCCCTTTTGCAGGCTCTCCGTAGGCACTTCCTTCTCCTGTCCGTCCTCGGTCACAAGAATTGCCACCTTGGGAGCCAGATTCATCAGCTTGGTGATGGCTTCACTGGTCTTTCCCTTGGAACGGCTCTCCAGATATTTTCCAACGGTGATCAGAGTCAGGATCGTACCGGAGGATTCAAAATACAGATCGTGGGCATAATGCTCTACCACTGCCATGTCACCGTAGCCTAAGCCATAGCTGATCCGGTACATGGCGAAAATGCCGTACACCAGTGCCGCGCCGGATCCCAGAGCGATCAGGCTGTCCATGTTCGGACTGCGGTGCGCCAATGTTTTGAATCCTACAGAGAAAAACTTCCGGTTCACATACAGAATCGGCAATAACAGTAAAAACTGCGTCAATGCAAAATTCATGGCATTGGCATTGCCGTGCATCGTGTTTACGATAAATGCCGGAACCGGAATTCCGAACCATTCTTTCAGCATATGGTGCATAGACACATACATTAACGGGATCAGGAATCCAATGGAGATTCCCAGACGCCATTTCATGACTCTTGCGTCTGCATCCAGCTTCTGCTGCAGCTCCTGTTTGCCATCGGCTGTGGACTTTCCTGTACTTCCCGCATTCCCGGAAGTGCTCTGTCCGCCTGCACCTGCCACACTGCCTTCGGTCATTACCGAAGCACCGTAGCCTGCTTTCACCACAGCATCGATAATTTCCGCCGAAGTGATCTTCGTCTCGTCATAGGTCACATCCATGGTCTCTGTCAGTAGATTCACGGATGCTTTTTCCACATTTTCCAGCTTGTTTACTGCCTTTTCCACATGGGAAGAACATGCGGAACAGGACATTCCCGTAACATGATATCTTTCCTTCATAATACCCTTGCCTTTCCATGACCTGCAAAGTCTCCGGTGCTTTCAATGCACCGCAGCAGCACAAATTTACAGGTTTATCTGCGACCATTCCGCCGCTTATTTCAATTTCTTCACAAGTTCCACTGCCTCATCTACTATAGCAGTATTCCCCTTCCGGATCTCTTCCACCACGCAGGTCTCCATATGTTCCTTCAGGATTGCATAGCCAAAGGCCTGTAAAGCACTCTCCACGGCAGCTACCTGTGTGAGAATATCACCGCAGTAACGGTTCTCTTCCAGCATCCGGCTGATACCGTTTAACTGTCCGCTCATACGGCTTAAACGGTTCTGTAATTGTTTTCTTTCTTTTTCGGAGCGGGGCGTTGCCTTCTGGTGACAATGACAACATTCCATGCCTTTTTCTTCCATTTTTTCTTCCTTTTGTTCTGCCATAATTTTCCCCTTCCTGAGCCTCCGGCACCGGAATCCGAATTTTCCAGAATCTTCCCGGTTCTACACATATGCTGTTTCCGGCCTGCATATCAGTGCACGCAACATGCTGCCGGATCTTTCGTTGCAGCCATACGCAAAATACCCTACAGGGGTATCTCGTTTTCTTCTACAAGATATACCCCCATAGGGTATTTGTCAAGAGGTACTTTCTAATTCCTGCCAGTTCACCTCTGACCAAAACAGATCCTTACGATCTGCATCTTCATGATTCTGTCGCCGGTTCTGGCGAGGAAGCGGAATAATCCGCTGACGGAAGGGTCTCGAAGATCATTATAGCCCAGCATATAGCCACGGCTTGTGACCTGCAATCTGCTGTCCCACGGGGAAATCTCACTTTTCGCATCCGAAACCGCAAAATACGCACCCACATCCTGAATTTTAGCGCTCCTGAGCCATGTCTTTGCTATCATCTTAACCGCTGTCCGGTTCACCGCGTCAAATACCAGCACACCACCGGGAAAACTGTCAGCCATTGCCTGTACCAGCGTCCTGACTTGCTCCGTCAGAAAATAATAGAATACTCCGGAGGCAAAAAATATTGCCCCTTCGGACGCGTCGATTTTGGTAAACCATTCCGTATCATTCAAATTGCAGGGAATATTTTCCTCACGGTCTCCGGCGGGCAGTAATTGATTGCGTACGGCGATAACATCCGGAAAATCCAGATTGTAAATTTTACAGCTGCCATTGTCACAGGCTCTTCCCGTACTGTCAAGTCCACAACCCAAATTGACCACCGCCGCATCAGGATGGTCTGCCAGATAATTTTGTACCTCCCACGCAAGGTCATTCTGCCGCATGGCAACCTCCAGCGAACCGAAACGCTGCATCAGGCCGTGGGATTTTTTCTCCACCTGTGAAAAATCATAGTCGATCTGGTCGATCAGGTGTACCGCCATCTCGTCCCGATATAGGTTCGGATACAACTCCGAGCATAGCTTCCGGGAATAAAGGGGGATGATCAGTGTCTCCTGTACGGTGTTCTTCTCAATCTTGTATTTCATGGACATCTCTCACTTTCTTGCATTTTTGCCATTTCTTTTTTGTTAGTTTTACCTAACCACTACATAGAGTCATGCAGTTAGTTCATACTAACTTATGCATCTTAGAAAAGCCGCATTGCTGCGGCCTTTCGGCTGACTGTTTTGTGTTTTCGTTCCTATTATACTGAACTTATTTCTGTTTCGCAAGGTAGATTTCCACCAATAGATATTTCTTGTCTTCTTCCCAGTTATAGTAGAACTGAATCAGTCCGATGCGGCTCCTGGTGCCGGTCTTCTCATTCAACGCAGAAAACATGCCGCT
>ULPK01036730.1_pt1 | contig 8854 bp, 9 predicted proteins | sample 1953421 | NCBI WGS metagenome assembly ULPK01 (sample SAMEA4835627, study PRJEB28245) | human gut metagenome | biome: gut microbiome; material: fecal sample | place: Denmark | collected 2008 | reverse complement strand
ATATGAATACCACCGAGAATATAAGCAAAAGTTCATTTATCATATCAGTCACCTACTCCGAAATCCGTGTTGTTAATTAAAATATCCGTTCTTGGGTTATCCTTATATACAGGATAGATCTTCTGCATAAACTCTTTTATGACAGCTTTGTCGGGTTCAACTTCCGTTGTGTTGTCACACATAATGTTAACGCAAATTCGTTCAAAATATTTTAATCCCAACTCAATATCCTTTTGCATGGTTTCGGCTGTCTGACCTTTAATTCCGAAAAGAAAATTAGCTTCGTCGAAATTCTCAGCAATAACAGCGGGATTGCTCTCTTTGATTCCTTTTTTCAGAACATTTTCTCTGAAATCGCAGTCAAAGGTTTCAAGACCGAGCTTCATTTTCAAATCAAAATCCGCAAAATCTTTTCTGAGCTGACTGATTTTGTTCCGATAAAGATAATGTGCCTCAAAATGAATGGTATTTATCTTTTTTTCTTTGCACACCTGTTTGATAAAATCAAGTGTTTTTTTGTCAAGCTCAAAAACCGAGCCTGAGTTAATGACCTCAAGGTCACCGAAAATTCCCGTAACTTTTTCAAGCACGGCTTTGTTAAGACGAAAGTTTTCGTCCTCGTCACTGCACCTGTCGGTGTAGTAGTCGCAGAAGATGCATTTTCTGTAAACGCAACCGCTTCCACGCAGAAGAACAATCTCCCGACTGTTCTTTTCATTAATAATACTGTATCTCTCCATACTCTCTTTCCGGCACAAAAAAAGCACCCACACAAAAGAGGGTGCAAAAAGGGCGTAAAAAGCCCTGTGCCTTTCTCCTTAGTTTTGATAGAAGGAGCAGCCTATCGGCGTCCTTCCGGCAGGATGGTTACGAACTGCCACACAGTATGCTATCACAAATTCCGTTTTATGTCAACTGCAATTTATTATTGCATTATATATGTTTAAGAGGTATAATGAAAAGAAGAAATCAAGTGTAAAGTAACTTTCTGAGTGACTTTGCAGGCTCAAAATTCCATATGGGAAAATTAGCGAATATTGTCATAAATTCCCGAAAAAAACAGCCTATTTTCTTGTATTTTTTAGTTGACAAAGGGACAAACCTTTTGTATAATAATAAACAGCGTTTTAATATGTGTCTATGCTGTCAAGAGGTGCAGATATGCTTTTTGAGCTTAAATCCGTCTTTCAGAATGACGGTGAAGAAAAACAAGTTGAATATAACCTTGACTTGTCAGGTCTTGATGTTGACGGAGTTTATCCATTCAAAACTCCCGTTGTCGTGACTGCCAAAGCAACAAACAGAGCAAGTTTGATTACTCTTGTAATCAATGCACACTTTGATTACAGCCGTGACTGTGACCGTTGCGGTGAGCCTTATACAAGAGAGATGAATATGAGCTTTGAACACAGGCTTATTCAGACTCTTGCCGATGAGGAAAATGATGACTATATTGAAACACCTGATTTTACACTCGAGCTTGATGATGTTGTAATTTCTGACATTTTTCTTTCGCTCCCGTCAAAGAATCTTTGCAGGGACGATTGCAAAGGTCTGTGTCAGATTTGCGGACAAAACCTCAACAACGGTGAATGTTCCTGTGATAAGCGTCAAACGGATCCAAGACTTGAGATACTTAAACAGTTGATTGACTAAGATAAATTTTGTAAGGAGGTTTTTGTAATGGCAGTACCCAAGAACAAAACATCACACGCAAGAAAGAGCTCAAGACGTTCAACAGTATGGAAGATTAATGCTCCTGAACTTACTGCTTGTCCTAACTGCGGTGAATTAACAGCAGCTCATAAGGCTTGCACAAACTGTGGTATGTACAACGGCAGACAGGTTGTTGTAAAGAAAGACGAACAGTAATTTTTATTACAAACATTACGGGCGGCAGTTATCTGTTCGCCCTTTTGTTTTGCAAATTTTACCGTATATACAAAAACAATTTGCAAACCTGTTGATTAAAAACGGTATTTTGTGTAGAATAAAAGTGTATGTAAAAATGTTTTGCGAGGTGAAGGTGTGGCTGTTAAAATTTTTGATGTCCAAACCGGCAGTCATGCCGACAAAGCAGGGATAAAAAAAGGGGAAACCCTCCTTTCAATCAATTCAAACGAGATTGTCGATGTTCTTGATTACCGATTCTATCAGGTAAACCGCAAGCTTACTCTTGAGGTTGCGGATGAGGACAAAAATGTTCGTACCATAGAAATGACCAAGGGAGAATATGAGGAAATCGGTCTTGAGTTTGAAACCTATCTTATGGATAAACAGCATTCGTGCCGTAATAAGTGCATTTTCTGCTTTATTGACCAACTTCCGAAGGGGATGCGTGAGTCGCTCTATTTTAAGGATGACGACAGCCGACTTTCGTTTTTGTTCGGCAACTATATCACGCTGACAAATATTACAGAGCACGAAATTGACCGAATTATAAAAATGCACATAAGCCCGATTAATGTGTCGGTTCACACAACAAACCCCGAGCTTCGTTGTAAGATGATGAATAACCGCTTTGCAGGCGATACATTAAAATATCTCAAACGCTTTGCAGACGCAGGAATAACGCTTAACTGTCAGATTGTTTCCTGTCCCGGAATTAATGACGGTGACGAGCTTGTCAGAACATTGACCGATCTTGAAAACCTCGGTGTTAATATGACTGCGATTGTTCCTGTCGGACTTACACGCTACCGTGAAAACCTTTATCCGCTTGTTCCTTATAATAAGGAAACGGCAGGGCAGACAATTGATATAATTGAAAAAATGGGTGATGAGTGCGTCAAAAAGCACGGCAGACGAATTTTCTTTCCGGGTGATGAATTTTACCTCCTTGCCGAAAGAGAAATCCCGTCACCCGAATTTTATGAGGACTTTTCCGCTCTTGAGGACGGAATCGGTATGATTGCGTATCTGACCGATGATGTCAGCTGGAAGCTTGAAGAGCTTGATGCAGACGAAAGCCTTTGCCATAAGGTAACAATTGCCTGCGGCGAGGGAGTGTTTCCGTACATGAAGCGGATTATGTCGATGATTAACGAAAAATTCCCGAATATAACTATAAATACAAGGGCGATTAAGAACAACTTTTTCGGTGGCGGAGTAAATGTGTCGGGACTTGTCACGGGCGGTGATCTTATTGATCAGCTCCGTGGCGATGACCTTGGTGACAGGCTTATTATCACGTCATCAATGCTCCGTTTTGAAAACGATTTGTTTCTTGATGATGTTTCAACAGATGATGTTGAACGGGAACTCGGTGTAACTCTTGTTCCCGTCAATAACAACGGAAACGACCTTGTGGAGGCTGTAATTGCAGGAAAGGACTGATAAGATGAACAAACCCGTAATTGCCGTTGTCGGCAGACCAAATGTGGGAAAGTCAACGCTTTTCAATAAACTCATCGGTCAGAGATTGTCAATTGTTGACGATACTCCCGGTGTTACCCGTGACAGAATATACGGTGAGGTGGAATGGTGCGGAAAAACTGCCTTTATTGTTGACACAGGCGGTATTGAACCGAAATCAGATGATATTATTCTTGTACAGATGCGCCGTCAGGCTCAGCTTGCAATCGACACGGCTAATGTTATTATTCTTGTAACAGACTGTAAGTCGGGCATGGTTGCAACGGATATGGATGTTGCGCAGATGCTCCAGAAGTCGGGCAAGCCCGTTGTGCTTTGTGTAAACAAGTGCGACACACTCGGCGAACCGTCACCTGAATTCTATGAGTTTTATAATCTCGGTTTAGGCGATCCTATCGAGGTTTCAGCCGTTCACGGTTACGGTACGGGCGACCTTTTAGACAAGGCTTTTTCAAGCTTTGATTATGATGAAAATGCGGAAGATGACGACACAATCATCAATGTTGCGGTAATCGGCAAGCCGAACGCAGGCAAGTCATCTCTTGTAAACAAAATCACAAACGAGGAACGCTGTATTGTGTCCGATATAGCAGGCACAACCCGTGACACAATCGACACGCTTGTTGAAAATAAGTACGGAAAGTTCAACTTTACCGATACCGCAGGACTTCGCCGTCAGAGCAAAATCTATGATAATATCGAAAAATACAGTATTATCCGTGCAAAAATGGCTATTGAACGCAGTGATGTGTGCGTTATTATGATTGATGCGACAGAGGGCGTTACGGAACAGGATACCAAGGTTGCAGGTCTTGCGCATGAGGCAGGCAGAGCGTGTATAATTGCCGTAAACAAGTGGGACGCTGTCGAAAAAAACGATAAGACAATGCAGGAGTTCCGCAAAAAGCTTGACGCAGATTTTGCGTTTATGTCATATGCGCCAAAGGTATTTATTTCCGCAAAAACAGGTATGCGTATCGACAGGCTGTTTGAATATATCATAAGCTGTAATGACAGCGCAAACCGCAGAATCAGAACAGGTATGCTCAACGAACTTCTTGCACAGGCTACAACAAGAGTTCAGCCGCCGTCGGACAAGGGTAAGCGACTTAAAATTTTCTATATGACTCAGGCTTCCGTAAAACCGCCGACATTCGTTTTCTTCTGCAACAATGCACAGCTTTTCCACTTCTCATATCAGCGTTATCTTGAAAACAGAATCCGTGAGGCTTTTGCTCTTGAGGGTACGCCAATCAAAATTGTGGTAAGAGAGAGAGGAGAAAAGTAATGGAGCATATTTCGGCAATTTTAGCAAACTGCTGGTGGATGATTCTGCTTTCGGCATTGATTGCGTATCTTCTCGGCAGTATCAACACGGCTGTTCTTGTCACAGGCATTGTGACAAAGGGCAAAAAGGATATCCGTCAAATGGGCAGCGGCAATGCAGGCTTTACAAATGTACTGCGCAGCGTCGGTAAAGTACCGGCAATCATCACCATTGTGTGTGACGCATTGAAGTGTATTATCGCCGTGCTTATCGGAGGGTTCATCTTCTCGTTTGCATCAGTTGCATTTCAGGGTGAAAGCCCTGTTTTTATAAACGAGCTTATCAACTGCGGAAAATATGTTGCAGGTATTTTCTGTATTCTCGGACATTCATACCCCGTGTATTTTCACTTTAAGGGCGGTAAGGGGGTTGTAACCGCCGCCGCTCTTATGCTGACAGAGGATTGGCGTGTGTTCATCGCAATTATTGTAACTTTTCTAATTATCTTCCTCTGCTCAAAAATTATATCACTTGCAAGTGTTCTCTGTGCGATTCTCTATGCGCCTTACACCTTTGCAATGACATTTATTTTTGACTTCATAATTTACAAGGATTATTCTCTTACATATGTAATCTTCTCAACTGCGGCGGCTCTTTTAATCGGTGTTTTCGTTCTTGTAAAGCACAAAGAAAACATCAAAAGACTTCTTAAAGGTGAAGAAAAGAAAATTACTGCCAAAAAATAACAGCAGTATTGACCGAAAAGTGATTTGGTTGTACAATAACTTTGGTATGATATTTGTTATATTTTAAATATTTCTGATACGGAAAATAAATTATATTGAGAGGTTGAATTAAAATGTCAGATTGTATTTTCTGCAAAATCGTTGACGGCTCAATTCCGTCAAAAAAAGTTTATGAAGACGAAAAAATTCTCGCTTTCTATGATCTTGAACCACAGGCTCCCGTTCATGTGCTTGTAATTCCAAAGGAACACATCTGCTGTGCAGACGCAGTTAATGAAGAAAATGTCGGCAATATTGATCACATTTTCACTAAAATTCCCGAAATTACAAAATCACTCGGACTTACAAACGGTTACCGTATTGTAAATAACTGCGGTGAGGACGGCTGTCAGAGCGTAAAGCATATGCATTTCCACATCCTCGGCGGCAAAAAGCTCAACGGCACAATGGCATAAGAAGGGACTGCAATAATGGATACATATAAGATTAATATTGAAGGACTTGACAGAGAACTCAGAAAATTCCCTGTAAATGATAAGCTTGATATTGCCGCATTTATTATGTTTGGTGACATTGAGATGACAGAGGTTGCCGCAAGAGAACTCCTCAAGCGTGTTCCCGAACACGATGTTGTTGTGACTGCCGAAGCAAAGGGTATTCCGCTTTGCTATGAAATGGCTCGTCAGGGCTGCAGAAACTATGTTGTCGCAAGAAAAAGCGTTAAGGTTTATATGGGCAATCCTATCGGAGTGACCGTTAATTCAATCACAACAAAAAACGAACAGAAACTCTACCTCGGCGAAGATGATGTAAATCTTCTCAACGGCAAGAGAGTTCTTCTTGTTGATGATGTAATTTCAACAGGCGAAAGTCTTCACGCTCTTGAAACGCTCGTTGAAAAAACAGGCGCAAATATCGTTGGCAGGGCATCAGTCCTTGCCGAAGGTGACGCTAAGGACAGAGATGACATTATATTCCTCAGCGAACTTCCGCTTTTCTTTAAGTAATACTGAGTAATTATAAAATCAAATTTAAACAGCTGTTGAAGTGTGCAGATTATACCGTCCGCATATTTTGACGGCTGTTTTCCTTTTTTATACCATAGATATAAAGTGTAAAAATTAAAGTGTAGAAATTGTTCAACTTATAAATGATTGAATAGAAACAGTGGTGAATAGATAATTTAATGAGAAGAGATAGCAGCAAAATCAACAAAAATAAAAATATTTTTAAAAAATAATATTTATATTGACAAATGAAATTCTATATGATATTATAAAAATACCAAAAATAATATACTTGAAGTAATAAAAATGGACTAATTGTTTTTTTGTAGATAAAAATAACCAAATAAATAATAAAAGGAGATGCCATTATGAAAAAAGTATGTTTATGCCTTGCTTTTGTGTTGGCAGCGGTATGTATTCTATGTTCCTGCTCTGATTTACCTGCACCAAGTACCTCTGAAACCGTGAATCCTTCCGTAGATGTTACTTTGAAAAAGTGGGAAGATTGCGGAGCGAGTATTGATAAAGCGGAAGAAATTTCCGGAATTAAGTTTGGCGAAAGTTTGAAAAATATTGTAAGTGTAAGAGTTATTCCATACACGGCGATCGAAGTGGTTTGTTCGTTAGATAAATCTGCCTCTGACAATACTGTGACCTTGCGCAAGGCTGTCAGCTATGCTGTAAAAAACAGTGAAAATCTCAGCGGAGTCAATACAAACGGACTTTCTCCCACAATGGCGACTTTTGAAATTAAGGGCGCGAATTTTGTAAATGAAAAAGGTAAAACTGTAGTAGGAGAATATAATGATAACAATTATAAATATTCTTTTTATTGCAAAAAAGGATTGAATGGTAACCGAGTGTATAATTATATTAAAAAAATGATTACTGAATAAGGATTGATTTTTATGAAACGGCTGTTTGGACTTATAGGATTTACTTTCCTGTTTGTCCTTTCAGCCGTTTTTTATTCGGATTTTAATGAAATTGTATTTGCAATAATCGGCTCATTGGGATTGCTTTCCGTTGCTGTCGGTATATTTTTAATTGCTTCAAAGAAAAATAAATCATTCGGCAAGTCGCTGTGCGTATTTGCTTTTGCCGTAATATATTCTGCTGGCAATATAATCGGCTATTCCGAATATATTAACAACACGATTATAAATAAATATTCCGATAAAGAAATTACAGCAAGCGGATATATCTGTGATGAAATCATCACTACCGATTCATCATGCAGTTTCGTAATCAAAACCGACAAAATCAACGGTCAGCCGTCAGATGCGAAAATTCAGATTATTTCGTACTCAAATGTTGATGCAGAGCCCTTTGAAAAGGTCAACTTCACGGCTCATACATACAAGAATAATGTAAACTCTCAGATCAGTCACGGAATTTTTCTGAAAGCATATTCCTATGACGGCTTCAAAATTGATGCGACAGGGGAGAAGGTAACAACATTTTATTCATTTGCGGTTTCAATAAGACGGGCGATGAAAAATTCACTTGATATGCTGTTGCCGGAGGATTATTCAACGCTCTGCCGTGCCGTTCTTTTGGGCGAGAAAACAGCTCTTGATTCAAGCGTTAAAGATGATTTTTCATTGACAGGCACTTCGTTTTTAATAGTGGTTTCGGGAATGCATCTTGTTATAATCACTTCGTTTGTATTGTTCTTGGTAAGAAAATTAACAAAAAACAGATTTTTAATAACAGGTTTTACCACATTCACGGTTATTGCTTTCATGGCTGTAACGGGCTTTGCACATTCGGTTGTCCGTGCAGGCGTTATGATGATAATTGTGTCGTTTGCATCGTCAAATCTCAGAATAGCCGACTCGCTGAATAACCTTGGTTTTGCCGCAATTGTTCTGACAGCCTTCAACCCATATGCGGTAGCCGATATCGGTATGTTGCTTTCATTTTCGGCAACGACGGGCATAATTCTGTGGTCAAGACCGATTGAACGCTCTGTGCTGAGATTCTTTCACTACCAAAACAAGCGTAAGGACGGTTTTGTCGGAACGGTTGTCTATTATATCAAAAGGCTGTTTAAAATCTGCGTAAATATGCTGTCGGTTTCAGTATCTGCATTTCTGTGGATTTTGCCGATAACCGCTGTTGCGTTCAACAGAATTTCCCCGACAGTCATACTTGTTTCTCTGTTATGTGAACCGTTTGTTTCGGCACTTTTGGTGTGTTCTCTGTTGTGTTCGGTACTTTTTATTTGCCCGTTCATATCATTTTTTGCATACCCGTTTGGACTCGTTTCGGGATTATGTTCAAAGGCAATTTTGTGGTTGGTTTCAACTTTTTCACAACTCCCATTCAGCACAATTAAAACCCATTCGCTTTATTGGTTTGTGTGGATAGGTGTTAGCGTACTTCTCGCAATCGGCGGATTGTTTGTAATAAATCGAAAATTCTATGTCAGAATTTCTGTTTCGGTATCAATTTCA
>ULPK01037711.1_pt1 | contig 8961 bp, 8 predicted proteins | sample 1953421 | NCBI WGS metagenome assembly ULPK01 (sample SAMEA4835627, study PRJEB28245) | human gut metagenome | biome: gut microbiome; material: fecal sample | place: Denmark | collected 2008 | reverse complement strand
ACAGGAAAGCAATTTCCTGTAAAGTAAAAAAAAGATGCCAAAAACACGTTTCCGTGTTTTTGACATCTTCGCCTACAGCTAGGACTATAGCACTTTTTTATCCATATTGCAAGGGCATTTTTAAATCAATTAATTATTTTTTGTTCTTTTGCTAGTTTTTTTGTGATGTTTCCGGCTGTTTTCTCACCCAAAAGGATGCTTTATTTCATCCATTTATCTGCTTCTTCTTTCAGCCAGGAGTACCATGCTTCCATTCCCTCTCCGGTCTTTGCGGAGATTGGGAATATCTTAAGATTCGGATTCCGTTTCCATGCATACTCCTTTACCTTATCCATATCAAAGTCAAAATATGGCAGCACATCAATTTTATTGATAATAAGTGCATCGCATACAGTAAAGATTAATGGATATTTCAATGGCTTGTCGTGTCCTTCCGGTACGGACAAAATCATTGCATTCTTCACTGCTCCGGTATCAAACTCTGCCGGGCAGACAAGGTTTCCTACATTTTCAAGGATAGCAATATCTACATCCCCTGTACCAAGCTCCTTCAAGCCCTGTCTGGTCATGTCTGCATCCAGATGGCACATACCGCCGGTATGAAGCTGCACAACCTTTGCCTTTGTCTTATCAGCAATCGTCCATGCATCTACATCGGAATCAATATCCGCTTCCATGACTCCTACCCGGTAGTCCTTTAACAGCTCATTGACCGTTGGCACCAGGGTAGAAGTCTTGCCACTTCCCGGTGAAGACATCAGATTTAAGAGAAATGTTTTCTCTCCCTTTAACTGTTCTCTTAAGCTGGCAGCATCCTTATCATTATTTTCAAATATACTTCTTTTTACTTCAATTACTTTCATTTCCAGTTCCTCAATTATATCTTATTTTACATCTGCTCTTGCCAGTGCATCTTTATAATACTTGAAGTCTGTAAATACTTCGTTGGTATATGGATTCTTCTTGTTCTTTACCGATTTGTAAATGATGTATCCTAATGCAATGGCATTTACAATCAGTGCCAGTGCGCTGACGATGGTCATTGCGGTCGGATCTGCGTTGTTCGAAGTTCCTGCTGCAATGCCATTTACCGTTCCGTCTGCATACTGTCTGGAAACGGTTGCCCATGGATAATAGGTTGTTCCATCGGCAGTAGTCTCCTGAAACAGTGGAAAAATCTGGGCAAACATACACCAGATTGCCAGTGTATTTGCACGGTTCATAATCCAGCCACCCTTGTTCCAGATTAATGCTGCAATAGTAGGTGCTAAAAGTAGTGCTACACCACAGAACCAGGAGTGGGTTGGCAGACAATTGTAGGTATAAGCGAAGTTCCAGATATCATATACTACAATGTAAACCCAGATCATATCCGGCCAGATCATATCCTTCTTGTCTTTGGAGGAATATACTTTCCACCAGCCTGTCATGCAAAGGATATTTAAGATTCCTGCGATTCCGTTCATTACGTTGTGCCAGCCACCATAAAGCCATACATCTTCGGAAGATAACCACCAGGAATACCAGCCGTTGATTGCGGATTCGAAATCGCTGGCTACTGCAATCAAAATATTAATTGCTACGATTACAAATGGGAATGCGCGGAACCACTGTTTCTTTCCAATACCCCATTCATACTTAATCATCATAAAGCCGATACATCCAGCAAGTGCTGCATACAGTTTTGCATAATGGAACCATCCATTCATATAAAGATGTGTCTGGTTATTTACTGCCCATTCTACACCCTGTCCTGCGCATACTGCAATTACAATAAAGTAAACGGTAAGTGCCAGCGGAATAATTCCAAACATCATAAGTCCACCAAACTTGGTTCTTCTTGCAAACTCATTTAATAAAATAAGTCCGGCTAAGACTGCCAGCATGGCAATCCACTGATAAATTCCATTTCCTCCATAAACATGAAACAACATTTTAACCCCTTCTTTCTTTGGTAAATTATTTATTGGAAAGCCTGCCTCAGCAGGCCTCCATTTCTTTGATACTGCATTCATTTCCCGTCAGCAGATAGGTGTCATCACTCTTACAGTACGGACATTGTCTGCCGAATTTTACAGTCGAATAAGTTTTTTTGCAATTCTCGCACATGGTTACCGCCGGAAGCGTCTCGATACGCAATTCCGATTCCGATAACAGGTCCGATTTCTTCCGGTAATAGTCCCAGCAGTCTAAAAGGTATTCCGGGACAATTCCACTGACTTCTCCAATTTCCAGAGTAACAGAACCTATCTTCGTCACTTCATTTTCTTCTGCTACTTCCTTTAATGTTTTGGAAATATGAATGATAATTCCCAGTTCATGCATACACTCACATCCTGCTTTTTATTTCTTCCTGCCTTTGAATTTAATCTTAATCTCACGCTTTAACATATATGGGAAGATTGCCTTTAACTTGTCTTCTGATTTTACCATACGGCTTGCATCCGGCAGGTCACGGCTTAAGTGGATGGCATCAAATTCGCACTTCGTTGTACAAATTCCACAGCCAATACACTTATTCGGGTCTACTACGGTAGCACCACAGCCTAAGCAGCGGTTTGCTTCCTTCTGTACCTGCTCCTCGGTAAAGGTGCTTCGTAAATCACGGAAGGTATGCTTTGCATCTCCAGCCTTATTTCCCGGCACCTGACGTTTTGCATTGTCAAAGGTCTCAACTTTAATATTGTCTTTATCCAGCTCAATGAACTGTCTTCTGTTACGTCCCAAAGTAAGGCTCTGTCCTTCATGGACAAAACGGTGAATAGATACACAGCCTTCTTTTCCTGCTGCAATAGCATCAATAGCAAATCTTGGTCCGGTATAGTTATCTCCACCGGTAAAAATATCCGGCTCTGCAGTCTGGTATGTTACCGGGTCTGCCTTTAAGGTTCCGTTCGGATTAAATTCCACTCTGGTTCCTTCTAATAAAGCCCCCCACTTAATGGACTGTCCAATGGATAATAATACCTGGTCACAAGGAACAGTTAATAATTCTTCTTCGTCATATTTTGGTGAAAACCGTTTATTCTCATCCAGTACAGAGATACATTTTTTGAATACCACTGCGGTTACTTTGCCATTCTCGGTAAGGATTTCCTTTGGTCCCCAGGAATTATTTACCACAATGCCCTCTTCTTCTGCCTCTGCCACCTCATCATCGGCTGCCGGCATAATATCTCTTGATTCCAGGCAGAACATGGATACATCGGAAGATCCGGTACGAAGTGCGGTTCTTGCGACGTCTACTGCTACATTTCCTCCACCGATTACTACGGTCTTGCCGGATAATTTCACGCCTTCTTCATTTAAATTGACACGACGCAAGAAGTCTACTCCGGTTTCTACGCCTACGGCGTCTTCTCCCGGTACTCCGGTCATACGTCCGCCCTGTGCACCAATTGCTATGTAAAATGCTTTATACCCCTGTTCACGCAGCTGTGCTATGGTAATGTCCTCGCCAACTTCTACGCCGCACTTGAATTCTACCCCCATCTCGCGCAGCACATCGATTTCTGCATTGATCACATCTTTTTCCAGACGGAAAGATGGAATACCATTCATCAGCATACCACCCGGTCTTTTTTCTTTTTCAAACACAGTAACCGGATAACCCATTTTCTTTAAATAGAATGCGGCTGACATCCCTGCCGGTCCTGCTCCGATTACTGCTACCTTCTCCTCAAAAGGCTTTCCAGAATAATTCAACATTGGTGGAATATAACGCTTCTCTGCATGGAGCTCCTGTTCCGCAATGAATTTCTTGATTTCATCAATAGCTACTGCCTGGTCAATGGTTCCCCTGGTACATGCATCTTCGCAGCGGCGGTTACAGATTGCTCCACATACTGCCGGGAACGGATTCTCCGTCTTAATCAGCTTCAATGCATCCAGATATCTTCCCTGAGATGCCATTTTAATATATCCCTGTACCGGAAGATGTGCCGGACATGCTGTCTTACATGGTGCGGTACCGGTGTCATAACAGTTAATCTGGTTATCATCCCTGTAATTTGGATTCCATTTTTCCGGTCCCCACTTGGTGGTATCCGGAAGCTCCTGCTGCGGATAGGTAATATGCCCGCCATCTTTGGTGCATAATTTCTGTCCGAGCTTTGCTGCACCAGCCGGACAGTACTCTACACATCTTCCGCAGGCTACACATTTCTCCGGCTCTACGCTGGCACGGTATGCGGAGCGTGACATATTCGGTGTGTTGAAAAGCTGGGATGTACGCAATGCATTACATACACCGACTGCACAGTTACAGATTGCAAAGATTTTATCTTCTCCATCAATATTGGTAATCTGATGGACATAGCCATTATCCTCTGCTCGCTGCAGAATCTCCATTACTTCATCATAATCAATGTAACGGCCCTTTCCGGTCTCTACACAGTAATCTGCCATATCACCGACACCAATACATAAATCATCCTCTAAGTCTCCGGTTCCCTCCCCACGGATTCGCTGTTGCCGTCTGCAGGAACATGCGCCAACGGAATATTTATCATATTTATTGAGCCAGTGGGAAATATGCTCCACGCTTGCCGACTGCTGGTTTGCCGGGATTGCTTTCTCTACCGGAATAACATGCATTCCGATTCCTGCTCCACCCAGCGGAACCATCGGTGTTACTTTCTCCAGTGGAAGTCTTGCCATCTGCTCAAAGAAATCTGCGATTTCGGTATGCTCTTCCACCTGCTCTTTGTTCATTACCATGAATTCTGCGCATCCCGGTACGAACATTGGAAGTACATACTGTTTGTGATGGTCTTCGTTCTCCCAGTTGTACTCAATGACTCCGATGACACTCATTTCTTCTAAGAGTTCTTCGGTCCGCTCTACGCTCTTCTTACATTTCTTTGCTACTTCTGCTGCGGTAGCCGGTACTCTGACTTTCATTGCCAGTGCAACTTCTGCCATCTCATCCGTCACTACACTTGCCAAGCCCCAGTATTCCGGGTCATTTTCCGTAACTTTTACTCCGATTCGGTCTGTAATCTTCTGACCTAGTTTCAGAATCAATTCTCTTGGTTCTGCCATGTGCCCCTCCTTTGTATGATACCTGTATTGCTCCCCTCACAGGTTGTTTTTTGTCGTGATTCATCACAGTATTTGTATATATTATACAATATCCGGTTATTTTTATCAATAATTATCACACTTTTCACAATAGTTCTTCATAAAAAAGAAACTGTGTCTTGTGAATTTTATACACAAAACACAGTTTCCTGTTTCTTTTGATTTTCTCACTATTTGAAACTTATTTTTTCAAAATCAGTTTCCAAAATTCTTATTTTCTATTAATCCAGTGGAATCAGTTTTTCTTTTCCACCCATATATGGCTGCAATGCCTTTGGAATATTTACGCTTCCGTCCGCATTGAGGTTGTTCTCTAAGAACGCAATCAGCATACGAGGTGGTGCAACTACAGTATTATTTAAGGTATGTGCGAAATATTTATTTCCATCCTTGCCTTTGACACGGATTTTCAGTCTTCTTGCCTGTGCATCGCCTAAGTTAGAGCAGCTTCCTACTTCGAAGTATTTCTTCTGACGTGGAGACCATGCTTCTACGTCACAGGATTTCACTTTCAAGTCTGCTAAGTCTCCGGAACAGCACTCAAGGGTACGTACCGGAATATCTAAGCTGCGGAACAAATCTACGGTATTCTTCCAGAGCTTGTCATACCACTCTTTGGACTCTTCCGGCTTACATACAACAATCATTTCCTGCTTCTCAAACTGGTGGATACGATATACACCACGTTCTTCAATACCATGTGCTCCTTTTTCTTTACGGAAACATGGAGAGTAGCTGGTCAGGGTATATGGAAGTTTTTCTTCATCATTGATGGTATCAATGAATTTACCAATCATGGAATGCTCAGAAGTACCAATCAGATACAAATCCTCGCCTTCGATTTTATACATCATGGCATCCATTTCATCAAAACTCATAACACCGGTTACAACATTGCTCCGAATCATAAATGGTGGTACACAGTATGTGAATCCACGGTCAATCATGAAATCTCTTGCATAAGAAATAACTGCAGAATGTACTCTTGCAATGTCTCCCATCAGATAGTAGAATCCATTTCCCGCAACTTTTCCTGCTGCGTCCAAATCAATACCATGGAAACGATCCATGATATCGGTATGATATGGAATTTCAAAATCCGGAACAACCGGCTCACCAAATTTTTCAATTTCTACGTTACAGGAATCATCTTTTCCAATCGGAACGGATGGGTCTATGATGTTTGGAATTGTCATCATAATCCTGGTAATCTTTTCCTGTAAATCTTTTTCCTGCTCTTCTAACTCTGCAAGGCGGGCTGCATCTTTGCTTACCTGCTCTTTTAATGCCATGGCTTCGTCTTTCTTGCCCTGTCCCATCAATGCACCAATCTGCTTGGAAATACTGTTACGGTTTGCACGTAATGCATCTGCTTCCTGCTGTGCACTTCTTGCCTGCTCATCTAACTCAATTACCTCGTCTACCAGTGGCAATTTGTGATCCTGGAATTTCTTCTTAATGTTCTCTTTTACGATGTCCGGATTTTCCCGTAAGAATTTTAAATCAATCATCTTTGTTCTCCTTCTTTGATATCATGTGCTTTTTTTGAAAATTTTATAGGATTGATTCGTAAGCATGCGGTTTTTCTCGCTACTCGCGTAAAAAATGCCTTCCATCCCATGCATTTTCATACATGGGACGAAAGGCTTATCTACCGTTCCGCGTTGCCACCCATTTTGCCGCATCTCTTTTTACGTCTTCTCTTCTTTGCCTGCGACCACTTCATTGCGTATCATAAGGGGTACGAACCCGTGGCTTTCACCACCAGCCTCCGAAAGTGGACCAATTGCTTCCTAATACCGGCTCACACCAGCCGCCGGCTCTCTGAATTATTCCGTCAATCTTAGCTTTCGTCAAACGCTGTTTTTACTCTGTTTCCTATTATAGCGCGGGGAGTGGATTTACGCAAGGGGATTCTACAATCCTCTGATTATATTTAAGTAATCCTGGCGTTGGTCAACAACAGCATAGATTATAACTCTTTTATTTTCTTCATTTATCTTATAGAAAACCAGATTTTTTTCCAATATCAACACCCGATACCCTTGTCTTTTCAATACCAGATAATGCGTTTCTCCCCCCTTTAATGGATGAACTGCCAAATCAAGAATATTCTGTTCCAGTTCTTCTAATTTTTCCAGTGCAACCTTATTACCAAAATTTTCGGCTATATACAATACGATTTTTCTAATCTGCGCATCTGCCGTTTCTGTACGAACAACTTCATATTTCAATAATTCTATTCCTCCCCAAGCATTTGTCTTAAATCATCAAATGTTTCACGAACCGGTGCTACTCTACCATTCTTTACATCATCTTCCGCTTCTGTAAGAATTTCCAAAAGTTCTATTCTTGACTTCATTCTTTTATATTCCTCATACGAAAGAGAGACTGTATCACCACGACCGTTTACTGTGATTATAACCGCTTCATTTTCTTCTCTGCATTGTTTTGAAATTTCACTATAATGATTTCTTAAATCTGCAGATGGTCGTATTGTTTCCTGTAATGCATGCATAAAAAACACCTCCGCCTATATTATAGTCACATCATATCATAATTTGACTATGTTATCAAGTTTTCCATTCGTAAACCCATCGTAAACCATCGTAAAACCATAAAACCCATAACAAAATTGATATGTACCCTCTTTACTGGACAACCAGTTCGGAAGGGATTTTTGTTACTTTTTACTATATCCATGTTCATTTCTGGAAAAAGAATGTGCCTTGGCACATTCACGGTCTAAGCGATTTTTCTTTTAACAAAATTTTTGCAGTTCTTTATATCTAAAATACTGTGTTGCTGAAAAATGTGATGAATATATGGTTAGTCGATAACGGTGACATCTTTATCCCACAAAAACTCTCTATGTCCATTCCAATCAACCCCATAAAAGGTAGCCGCCTCTGTATCATTTTCAAAAACTTCTAATACATCAAACTCTGTTCCATTTTCCACCAAAAAGTATTCACTATATGCTTCACTGCTTGGCTGGTCTGTTAAATATGCTCCATTTGAATTCGTAACCTTCACCCGAAACAGCACCGGCTCCTCTGTTTCTGTCTCCGTCACTGCCTCGGTCTCTGTCACGATCTCATTTTCTGCCTTTGCCTCCGTTGCTGTCTCGCTCTCTGTCTCAGTTGTGACAACTGCTTCGGTCACTTCTGTGGCAGCTGGATTTGCCTGCTCTTTCGTGCTGCCACAGGCTGTAACTGATATTGCCATAAGTATCGTTAATACTCCTGTCATAACTTTTTCCGCTATTGCTGTTGAAATCTTTCTGTTTTTCATAAATGTCCGCCTTTCCTGTTTATCTTCCTTTTATCATTTGAACTGTTCTTTATTTTAGTACATATATTTACTAAAATCAATAGTAAACATCTTTATTATGATAAATTAAAAAAGTCCTCTGCAAGACCTATTATTTTTAGGATATACTCTGGATTTTTTAGAATTATAGAAATTTGTTTTCAAAAAAATTCCAGATTTATTTTCAGATTTGGAGATTATATGGATTACATACAGCGAATGCGCGATTTACGCGAAGATCATGACAAAACCCAGCAGGAAATTGCCGACGTTCTCGGAACTTCCCAGACCATGTATGCCCGTTACGAACGTGGTGCTAACGAGCTTCCTATCCGCCATCTTCTGAAGCTTTGCCATTACTATCAAGTTTCTTCTGATTATTTTCTTGGTCTTTCTGATATAAAAACAGCTCATTTACACCATGACAGTAAAACCTAAAAAGAGGAAAATTCAATGAAATCTGAATTTTCCTCTTTTTTTACACGTTTTCTATTTTTTACTCGTGACGCAATGCCTCGATTGGGTCTAAGTTTGCTGCCTTATAGGATGGCAGAAGACCGAAAATAA
>ULPK01005338.1_pt1 | contig 9401 bp, 4 predicted proteins | sample 1953421 | NCBI WGS metagenome assembly ULPK01 (sample SAMEA4835627, study PRJEB28245) | human gut metagenome | biome: gut microbiome; material: fecal sample | place: Denmark | collected 2008 | reverse complement strand
GTATATCCGGCAAGTACCCCGATTTACATGGAACTGGTGAAAAACGGAGCTGTAGCAAAATTAATGGAGACAGGAGCAATCGTTAAGACTGCATTCTGCGGACCATGTTTCGGAGCAGGAGATACACCTGCTAACAATGCATTCTCCATCCGGCATTCTACCAGAAACTTCCCGAACCGTGAAGGCTCCAAGGTACAGAACGGCCAGATTGCATCCGTAGCATTGATGGATGCCCGTTCTATTGCAGCAACCGCAGCAAACAAGGGATATTTAACCGCAGCAACTGATGTGGATGTAAACTTCAGCAAGCCGAAATATTTCTTTGATAAGACCATATATGAGAACCGTGTCTTTGACAGCCATGGTGTAGCAGATCCATCCGTAGAAATCCAGATGGGACCAAACATTAAAGACTGGCCGAAGATGGTAGCATTAACCGATAACCTCATCTTAAAGGTAGTATCCGAGATTCATGATCCGGTAACTACAACCGATGAGCTGATTCCTTCCGGAGAGACATCTTCTTATCGTTCTAATCCGCTGGGACTGGCAGAGTTCACGCTTTCCAGAAAAGACCCTGCATACGTTGGACGTGCCAAAGAAGTACAGAAGGCAGAAGCAGCAAGAGAAGCAGGCGAAGAGCCATACGCAGTATTGCCGGAATTAAAGGCAGCTGTAGATGCAATCCGTACACAGTTCCCGGATATCAACGAAGAAAATACCGGAATCGGAAGTACCATTTTTGCAGTAAAACCAGGCGACGGTTCTGCCCGTGAGCAGGCAGCATCCTGCCAGAAAGTATTAGGCGGCTGGGCAAACATTGCCAACGAATATGCAACCAAGCGTTATCGTTCCAACCTGATTAACTGGGGTATGCTTCCATTTATCATCAAAGAAGGAGAACTGCCATTTGCCAACGGAGACTATCTCTTTGTACCGGAAATCCGCAAAGCAGTAGAAGAGAAAGCTCCGGAAGTAAAAGCGTATGCCGTAAAAGACGGACAGTTAACCGAGTTCTCATTAACCTTGGGTGACCTTACTGACGAGGAGAGAGAGATTATCCGTAAAGGATGCCTCATTAACTATAACCGGAAATAAAATTCCGGAAAAAGAAGGAGAACGGAATGGAAGAAGATAAGAAAAAGAGCGGGAAAACAGAACATGAGATGCGCTGGTACATCAGCCTTGCAGTGCTGGTATTTGTACTGTTCTGCTGCTGCACAATGTTTTTCTTTATGATATACCGGTACAATGGTGTCTCAAAGGGCTGGGACACTATAATGAGGGTATTACAGCCGATTACCTTCGGACTTGTGATTGCATACCTCATTAATCCAATTATGAAATTCTTTGAAAAGCATTTGCTGCATTTCTTAGAACCAAGAGTGCAGAAAGAGAAGAAGTGCAAGAAGATTGCAAGAAGTATTGCAACCGGTGGAGCCGTAGTTGTCTTTGTATTAATTGTAATCCTGCTGTTTGCCATGATGATTCCGCAGTTAATCAGCAGTATTTCTGGAATGGTAAATTCCCTGCCAAAGCAGGTGGATTCATTTATTGACTGGTTCAATGGGCTGACAAATTCAGATAATGAAATCATACAGTCCTTAGAAACGAACATGATGGATATGGTAACGTACCTTGAAAACTGGGTAAAGGATTCCTTTTTGCCAAACATCCAGACTTACATTACATCCATTACAAGTGGTGTAATCAATATGGTTAAGGTGCTGATGAATGCAATCATCGGACTTATCGTATCTGTTTATGTGCTGATGACGAAGGAGAAATTTATCGGTCAGTCCAAAAAGATTGTATATGCCATTTTCAAACCGGTGCGGGGCAATGTAATTATTGACACCTTCCGGAAGAGCAATGAAATATTCGGTGGATTTATTTCCGGTAAATTATTGGATTCCGCCATTATCGGTGTATTGTGTTATATCTGTCTTCTGATTATGAAGATGCCATATACCCTTCTGGTTTCCGTATTTGTGGGACTGACTAATATTATTCCGTTCTTTGGCCCTTTTATCGGAGCAATACCGAGTGTTATTATCATCGCACTGGCAGACCCGATTAAGGGAATCTATTTCCTGATATTTATATTTATTTTGCAGCAGGTAGATGGAAATATTATCGGACCGAAGATTTTAGGAGATTCCACCGGACTGAATTCCTTCTGGGTGGTATTTGCCATCATGGTAGGCGGCGGACTCTTTGGAATCGGCGGAATGATTCTTGGTGTTCCGACCTTCGCAGTCATCTATTATATTATTGATAAGACCGTGGATTACTGTCTGCGGAAGCGAAAGCTGCCGGAGGATACGGACGAATATATCCGCCTGGAAAAAGTCGATGAAAAGACCAATGAAATCGTACATCTGAAGGAGCCGGTAGAGGAAGCCTCTGAGAAAAAGGAACTTCATATTCCATCCTTAAAGAAAAAAGAGAAAAAGTAAATTCTGGTAAAGAAATAAAAAATCCGGAGAATCATAGCAGATAAAATGTTATGATTCTTCGGATTTTTTACTTTACAGGAAATTGCTTTCCTGTAAAGTAAAAAACGCTCCGCAGGGATGCGCACTGCGGCGTATAAGGTAGATGTCGCAAGCGACCGCCGCAGGCGCGAGAATGTGCAAGTCGCATTCTTTTTTAAACATGAAAAAGTCCGTCGTGCCGGTTCGATTATTTTTGACAGAAGGCACCCCTTATGGTACACTTAAAACAATAATTGGGGTCAGTATACCCTGACGAAAAAAGATGAATTTAAGTTTACTTGAAATAGATATTGAGGTGACATATTTTGGATAAATATGAATACAAATTAAAACTAGATGAAATAAAAAATCTGATGGCGAAGAAGCAGTATACAGAAGCTGCTGAAATTGCTGACAGTATCAACTGGCGAAAGGTCCGTAATGTCAACGCACTGATGAAAGCCGGAGATATTTATGCACAGATTGGTCGTTATGATGAAGCAAAAGAGATTCTCTTGATGGCATATGACCGTTCTCCTATCGGACGAATGATTATCTATAAGCTGGCAGAGATTGCCATCAAAACGAAGGAATTTGATGAAGCACAGGAATATTATGATGAGTTTGTAGAGATTGCACCACATGATAATTTGAAATATATTCTCCGCTATGAGATGAATAAAGCAAAGGGTGCAGGTCTGAATGTCTTAATTCAGATTCTCGAAGAATTAAAGGAACAGGAATATACCGAGAAATGGGCATTTGAACTGGCATATTTATATCATCAGGCAGGACGCAGCGAAGAATGTATCAATGCCTGTGATGAACTGATTCTCTGGTTTGGCGATGGTCCATATGTAGAGAAAGCACTGGAATTAAAGATGCTTTATCAGCCATTAAACCGGGCACAGGAGGACAAGTACCGCCAGTTTAAACAACGGAAGGACGGAATCGTGGAAGTGCGGCCGGAGGATTATCTGGAATCCGGTGAGATTATCAAGGAGCCGGTACAGATTAAACCGGTAACCACCAATGCAGAGAAATTTAATACAGTAAACCTGCAGGAAGAATTAGCCCGCAGCATGCAGCAGATTATGAATGCCACAGAGAAGGAAGAAGTGGCAGATACCATGCAGGGAATCAAGAAAATTGTAGAAGAAATTCCTTATTTACAGCTTCCACAGGATGAAGAAGCACAGAAAGAGCGTTTTGCGGATATCCCAACCGATGAAGAAATCGATGGCTCCCTGAAAATTAATTTCCAGGAGATGTTAGGCGAAGATTATGATGGTCAGATGCGTATGGTAGTTCCGGAGAAGAGTGCATTAGAAGCACAGATTACCGGACAGATGAGCATACAGGATATTTTAGAGGAGTGGGAGAAGACCAAGCGTGCCGCAGAAAAAGCATTACAGGAAGCGGAGCAGCAGAAGTTAGAATCTGCCAAGGCAAAGGCATTAGCAGAAGCCGGAGATATCATGGAACGTCTTGCAGATGTAATTCCGCAGCTGGATGCAGGACTTACCTCCAAAGAATTATTAGAAAAAGAATACTTAGGCAAGCTGCCGGAGGAAGAAGCCGGACAGCTTGTTGCCAATATGAATGATATTTTGCAGCAGCAGATTGATTCCATCAGTCAGGCAAATGCGAAAATCGATGAATTCCTAGCTGCCGGTGTACCGGGACAGAACGGAGAGGCGGCTGCAGGTGCAGCAGATGCGATGGAAATTCCGGAAGGAGAAGGTATTGCAGCTGCCGATGAAGAAGAGCCGGCTGGCACAGAAGAAATGACAGAACTTTCTCCGGAAGAAGAACTCCCAGAGATTGCACTGCCGGACGATATAGCAGAAGAAGTGGCAGCAACAGAAGCAGAGGAAGTATCCGATGCTGCAGAAGAAGTCTTACCGAAGATACAGTTAGAACCGGAAGCTGAGACAGAGGATGCAAAGCCGGATTCAGATGAGGATAACATCGGAGAGAGAAAACCGATTACCCATCTTTCCAAGGAGCAGAAAGCTATCTTTACTTATTTTGTTCCGGTATCCGGAATGGAGCCGCAGATTTGTCAGGCAATGGAAGGATCCATTGAACATTTAGAAAAGGGAATCAAAGGTGGCAACATCCTGATTCAGGGAGCAAGAGGAAGCGGTAAGACGGTACTTGCCACCGCACTGGTGAAGGCAATCCAGAATGAAATCGGAAAGCCGGGCAAGCGTGTCGGAAAGATAGATGCCGTTTCATTAAATCAGAAAAATATCCCGGAGCTTTTAAAGAAAGTTGCCGGTGGATGTCTTATTATAGAAAAAATCGGAGGAATCAGCCGGGAAACAGCCGTGAAATTATCACTGGCATTAGAAGCAGATGACACCGGAATCCTTGTAATCGCAGAAGATACCAGAGAGGGAATCACCAAAGCAATGGGAAGAGATGAGTCCTTTGCCAGACGATTTACCGAGAAGATTACGCTTCCGATATTTACCAGTGACGAGCTGGTATCCTTTGCAAAATCGTATGCCCACGAACTGACCTATGAAATAGATGAGATGGCGGTTCTTGCTCTATACAACAGAATTAGTAACATTCAACGCTTAGACAGAGCGACCACGCTGACCGAGGTGAAAGAAATCGTGGACGAAGCAATTGCCAATTCCGAGAAATTCAGCATTAAGAAAGTATTTTTTTCAAAGAAATACAAGGATGATGATTACGTCATTCTCCATGAAAAGGATTTCGAAGAATAGGAAAGAAAGAAACGAGGTGTAGTATAAATGGGGAACTTCACAGAACTGGACATGTATTTATTTGGCCAGGCAACACACTATGATATTTACAAGAAACTGGGAGCTCATCCGGCAGAGATAAGGAAGAAAAAGGGGATTCTTTTCGATGTTTGGGCACCACATGCTGCAGAAGTCTATGTCATTGGAACTTTTAATGACTGGAATGAGACAGCAAATCCGATGCGGCGGTTAGAGCCGGCGGGAATTGGAATTTTTGAAGCATTTATTCCAAAGGCAGAGCTGGGAGATTTATACAAATATCTGATTATCACACCAGATGGACGGAAATTGTATAAAGCAGATCCATATGCCAACTATGCAGAGGTACGTCCGGGAACAGCATCCCGTATTGCAGACATTGAGCATTTCAAATGGACTGACGATAAGTGGATGGACAAACGGAAACAGACAGAAGATGTTTATGCAGAGCCAATGGCAATTTATGAGGTACATCCGGGTTCCTGGATGCGCCATCCGGGAAGAGAGGATGATGGATATTATTCCTATCGTGAAATGGCAGCGGCACTGACGAAGTATGTTAAAGGCATGGGATATTCTCATGTAGAATTAATGGGAATTTCCGAATACCCATACGATGGTTCCTGGGGTTATCAGGTAACCGGCTACTATGCACCGACTTCACGGTATGGAACGCCGGAGGATTTTGTTTATCTGGTAAACTACCTGCATAAGCACGGCATCGGCGTTATCTTAGACTGGGTACCGGCACATTTCCCGAAGGATGCCCATGGACTGGCTGACTTTGACGGCTGCCCGTTATATGAATATGCCGACCCGCGGATGGGTGAACATCCAGAGTGGGGTACCAAGATTTTCGATTATGGAAAATCAGAAGTAAAGAACTTCTTAATCGGAAGTGCCTTAATGTGGATTGAACATTATCACATTGACGGACTCCGTGTAGATGCGGTGGCATCCATGTTATATCTTGACTATGGCAAGAAGGAAGGACAGTGGATTGCCAATAAATATGGCGAGAACAAGAACTTAGAAGCCATCGAATTCTTCCGCCATATCAATACCTTAATCACCGGAAGAAATCACGGTACTGTCATGATTGCAGAGGAATCTACCGCATGGCCGATGGTAACCGGACCGGCAGACAAGGGCGGATTGAATTTCACATACAAATGGAATATGGGATGGATGCATGATTTCTTGGATTATATGTCCTTAGACCCGTATTTCCGCAAAAATAATCATCACAAGATGACTTTCGCCATGAGTTATAACAACTCTGAAAAATACATTCTGGTGCTGTCTCATGATGAAGTGGTGCATCTGAAGAAATCCATGTGGGAGAAGATGCCGGGTGATGAGGAAGACAAGTTCCGCAATTTAAAGAGTGCATACTCCTTTATGATGGGACATCCGGGCAAGAAGCTTCTCTTTATGGGACAGGATTTCGGACAGCTTCGTGAGTGGAGTGAAGAGCGTGAGTTAGACTGGTATCTTATGGAAGAACCACGTCACAGACAGTTAAATGAATACTTCCGTGAACTGCTTCACATTTACCGGAAATATCCGGCAATGTATGAGCAGGACAGTGACTGGAACGGATTTGAATGGATAAATGCGGATGATGCAGACCGAAGCATCTACAGCTTTGTCCGCAAGAGCAAGAATGGCAAGAACTCACTTCTCTTTGTCTGCAACATGACACCGATAGCCAGAGACGATTACCGTGTGGGTGTACCAAAGAAAGGCACTTACCATCTGCTGTTAAACAGCAATGAAGTCCGTTTCGGCGGTACAGAAGCAGATAAGAGCAGACCGGCAAGCTATAAGGCTGTGAAGTCGGAATGCGATGGAAGAGAATATTCCATTTCCTATCCATTGCCGCCGTTTGGTGTCGCAGTGTTCCGGGTAATGTAGAGGACAGAAAGTCACAAGACAAAGCAGCACGTTAACTAGATAGGTTAACGTGCTTTTTTGCTTTACAGGAAATTACTTTCCTGTAAAGTAAAAAACGCTCCGCGAGAATGTGCCGGTGGCAGGTTCTGTAGATAAAAATAGACAAAAAAAGCAAAAAGTGAAGCCAAAAATTATAAAAAGATAATAAATTTCATAAATAAATGATGAAAAAATACAGATTGTGAAAAATATTTTCCAGTTGTTTTCAATGGCTTGTTTCTGCGGTTTAAGTGCCTTAAGATGAAGGTAAATAAAATACAGCAGAAAGGAGAAGAACGTGTATAATCATTTATTTCAGCCAATTTCTATTAATGGAATGATATTAAAAAATAGAATTGTGGCAACACCGACAGGTGATGATTTTGAAGAAAAAGCATTGGGCGGTGCAGCACTTGTAATTGCGGGACATGCAATAGTAGAACCGGGACGTTCCAGTTTTGCAAGTCCGGAAGAACCGTATCCATTTGCCAAGTATGAAAGAGAAGCAACCAGAAAGAAAGTGCTTAAGATTCACAAAGGCGGAGCGAAAGCTTCTATCGAAATCTTTCATGCCGGACAGGATGCAAGAACGGTGGATTATGCGAAAGGACCGTCTGGATTTATCCGCCCGGATGGAGTGGAAGTAAAGGAAATGGATGAAGCGTTGATGGAAGAGACACTGCAGTGGTATGCCGAGACCGCAGCAAGTGCAAGAAAAATTGGTTTCGATTCCATTTTTCTTCACTTTGGACATGGCTGGCTTCCGGCACAGTTCCTTTCCCCACATTACAATCACCGGACAGATTCCTACGGTGGAAGCATCGAAAACCGCAGCCGTTTTCCGCTTCGGATATTAGAAACCGTCCGGAAAGCAGCTGGAAAAGATTATCCGATTGATATGCGTGTCAGTGCCTATGAATGGATTGAAGATTCCATAAGCTTTGAGGATGTGATGTACTTCCTGAAGCAGGCAGAGCAGTATGTGGATACCGTTCAGATTTCATCTGGAATTGATAAAGTGTTTGAAGCAAATGTGCATTGCATCACAACCAATCTGGAAGAAGAAATGCCGAATCTCAAATGGGCAAAAATTGCAAAGCAGGAGCTTAAGATTCCGGTTTCTGTGGTCAGCGCCGTTATGACGCCGGAAATGGCAGATGAAATTATTGCAAAGGGCTACGTGGATATGGTGGCATTTGGAAGAACACTTCTGGCAGACCCGAACTGGCCGAAGAAAGCACTGGAGGGGCATCCGGAAGACATTGTTCCGTGTCTCAGATGCTCCAACTGTTATCACATTTCTACAGACCACTGGAATGTAGGCTGTTCGGTAAATCCAAGATATCACAATGAGGAATTTATTCCATCAGGGCTTGATTTGCCGGAAGCAAAAGAGAAAAAGCATGTGGTAATCGTTGGCGGAGGTCCGGCAGGCATGAAAGCTGCCATGACAGCATATGACCGGGGACATCAGGTGACATTGCTGGAAAAAGAAAGTGAACTGGGCGGCATGCTTCGCTTCATTGAAAAAGAAGCACACAAGGAAGAAGTTAAGCGGCTTTTAAATTATTACCGGACGCAGATGGCAAAAAGAAAGATAGAGGTTCGTCTGAACACAGAAGCAACACCGGAGTTCATAAAAGAGCTTCAGACGGATTCATTGATAGTTGCCCTTGGTGCTACGGAGCGGGTTCTTCCGATTCCGGGAATTGATAATCCAAAGGTACAGCTTGCAACAAAAGCGATTATGCATCCGGAGCAGTTAGGACAGGAGATTGTAATCCTCGGTGGAGGAAGTATTGGATGCGAGATAGGATTGGAACTTGCCGAGCAGGGAAAGAATGTTTCCATTCTGGAACTGACCGATACACTGGCAGCAAATGCCAACTCTTTATACCGGGAAGCATTACGTCAGAAGTTTTTGCAGTATGAGAATCTTCACAGCCTGTTAAAATGCGGTTGCAGCAGAATCGAAGAGGATGTTGTTGTTTATAAGGATGAAAAGGGAGAAGAGAAGAGTATTTCCTATGACAACCTGATTCTTTCTACCGGACTTTCGGCACAGAAAAAGCTTGTAGAAGCATTTTACGGAATCTGTAAAGATACCATAGCAATTGGGGACTGTATCAGTCCATCGAACATTATGAATGCAAATTTTGAAGGGTTTGCAGCAGGATTAAATATATAAGAAAAATGTGAATTACACAAAAGAAAGGGGTAATACGAATGA
>ULPK01037582.1_pt1 | contig 9462 bp, 6 predicted proteins | sample 1953421 | NCBI WGS metagenome assembly ULPK01 (sample SAMEA4835627, study PRJEB28245) | human gut metagenome | biome: gut microbiome; material: fecal sample | place: Denmark | collected 2008 | reverse complement strand
GGCCGTTTTCTTCAACAGGAGCCTGCAGGAAGAGTTGCAGTGCCGTTTCAATCTGTTCGGACTGTTTGAAATAACGCAGGGCGCATTCGGTCAGGTTTTTGCCCTGCAGGTCGACGACGCCCTGATATAAATCGGTGTCTTTGCCCTGATCGACTGTAAAGGCCAGATAACCTTCGCCCATCAGGTGCGGCGCAGCTTCGATTTCGCCTTCGGTTTTGCGGAGTTCCTGCGCTTTTTGAATGCGTTTTTCGTCGAAGGTTGCACAGGCGCGAATCGTACCGTCGGACGAAACGTCAACAACGACCATGGTAACGGGGCCGCTGCTTTTTGTCTGGAGCGTGAACAGCCCGTCGTATTTCAGCGCGCTGGCGAGCAGTGCGCCGAGCGCCGTGCTTTCGGCTACGACGGCCGAAACCGGTTTGGGGTAACAGTGCTTGCCGACGATGGTGTTGACAACCTCGTCCAGCCGAACCAGCCGCCCCATGAACGCGCCGTCTTCAATATGAAAAGATACACAATTGTCGAAATTTTTGTTAACCAATGGATTTTCCTTTGTATAATAAGTTTAAGCTTAGTTTTATGTAATGTGTTTTAAGGAAATTTGCAAGTGGCGGAAGAAGAAACGGAAAGAAAAAAGCCTCGGCCGGCGCGCAAAATTACCAGGCAGCGTCTGAAAAACATTGCTTTGTATTATCTGCAGCGTTTTGAAACCTCTTCGGAGAACCTGAAAGCGGTGCTGTTGCGCCGGGTTAACGTTTATGCGTTTCAGAATCCGGACTGGAACCGGCAGGAAGCCGTTGGCTGGATTGATGAAATTGTTGCCCAGTTTGAGGGGTACGGTTATGTGGACGATGCCCGTTTTGCCGAGATGAAAATTAAGGATTATCTGGCGGCGGGCAAATCGGTACGTTACATCAAAGGTAAACTGCAGCTTAAGGGGATTGACGAAAATATGGTTGATTCGCTTTTGGAAGGGCAGGATTACGACGAATATGAGGCGGCGCTGCATTTGGCGAAGAAAAAAAGAATCGGGCCTTTCCGTGCCGATGAGGAAAGCCGCCGCGAAAACCGGCAAAAAGACATGGGAACGCTGGTGCGCGCTGGCTTCGGCTATGATACGGCGCAAAAAATTATGGATTTGGAGACTGTCGGCCAATCTTGACAAATTTTGTCTAAAACTGTAAACTCCTGGCAGTTTGTTGTTTTGCGAAGAGTTTTTCTGATGTCTCAAATTTCCATACAGGATATTGCCGCCGGCATTGACCGGCGTTTTTGGTCGCCGCGGCGTTTAAATGCGCTGTTTATGAGTCAGGTTATGAAAGACGGCGAAACCATGCGCAATTTGATTCACGGCGGCGATCAGGCTGCTTCCGATGCGGTTTTGCAGGCGTTAATAGCTTATTATGAATCCCGGGACAAAGGACAGCTGGTTGAACGGATGGCACAAATCGGGCTTGACTATCCCTTTATCGGATTCTGGAAACAGCGTCAGGAAGACAAAAACCGCGACGAATCGCAGCCCAGCCGGGAAGAGCTGGAAACAATGAAGCGTTTGGCTGCATATTCGGCCGCCGATCCGGACAAGTTTTGGGCTGATGACGAGATCTGTGAAAAGGCGGCGATTTTTGCCAAATATTACGGCGACTTTTTCTATTACAGCCGGGCCGGTCATTATATTGTTGACGAGACTGTGCCCGTTGCGGTTTATGAGAACAAAATGCCCTATACGCTTTTTGACGGTACATACCGGGAGAGCCGCTGGCTGGATTTGTCGCTTTACGACAAACCGCAGACTCTGGAAGTAAGAGATTTGTTTGCGGCGCCGTTCCCGCAGCGCAAGTATGTTAACGCGACGGTGATTGACGTTTTGCGAAAGACGGCGGCATCCCGGAAAATGGCCAATTATGAGCGGCCTTACACCGGTAACGGGGTTCTGGACAAAGTTTGCAACGAGATTTATGACGAGACGGTGTTGTCCGCTCCGAAGTTCGTGAAAGCGATAACGCTGCTGAATCGCCGTCTGGCAGAAGCCTTAGATGGCGAGGGTTCTGTCGGAAACGGGGATTTTGACGCGGCGGCGATGCTGATTGAACGTTCGGGGCAATATTTTTCCGGGTTGGATTATGCCGCGCAGTTTGGTTTTTATAAAAGTGATGCCGGAAAAGAGTTGATGAAGTTTTCTTTTATGACGACCTTTACACGGCGTAAAAGATTCAGTGAACAGGCGATGAACAATTATGTTGAAGCCGTGGCTAACGCCGGACACTGGATGAACGGCCAGCAGCTGATCACGAAAATGATTTTGAAAAACACCCGGAATCTGGGCGGCATCAACCGCGGGCTGCTTGAGTTGAACATTATTCGCCCGCGGCCGGAAAATTTTTACGGCATGGACAGTCCGAACTTCGTTCGAATTTTGAACGAGTATTATGACCGGGATTTGGAACGAATGAATTATGGAGCGCTGGTTTTGAAGATAAAACCGGACAAAAAGGCTAATAGACCACTTTGCTTAAATATAAACCGCAGGCCGGAGCGGTAGGGCCGGCGGCTTTGCGGTCTTTGGCTTCCAAAATCCGTTTAACGTCATCAGGCTGCAAATGTCTGTCGCCGACCATTTTTAACGTGCCGACCATATTGCGTACCTGATGATGCAGAAAAGAACGAGCTTCTACAATAAAACGGATTTCCTCGCCGCAAACTTCAATATCTAATTTATCCAAAGTCTTTAAGGGAGATTTTGCCTGACAGGCGGCCGCCCGAAAAGAACTGAAATCATGGTGTCCAAGCAGGTATTTTGTTCCTTCCCGCATTTTTTCAACATCAAGAGGTACCGGCACCCACCATACCCGGTTCTTTTCCAGGACTGCCGGTGCGCGGCGATTCAACAGGCGATAGACGTAACCGCGCCCTTTGGCGCTGAAACGGGCGTGGAAATCGTTGCCGGTCTTTTCAACCGAAATTACGCTGATTGGGGCTTCCATGTCTCTTAACCGGGCGTTCATGGCTTCGCGCAATTTCCAGTCTTCCAGATCTTCTTTCAAGTCAAAATGCGCTACCTGGGCCAGGGCATGAACGCCGGCGTCAGTCCTTCCCGCTCCGTAGACAATAATTTTATTGGGCACCTGCAGGCGCTTTCCGGTACTCGCCTCCTCATGTACGTCTATGTACGCTGCGGGTCTGCGTTCCGTGGAAGCACCATCATGTGCCTCACTAAAATCATTGTCGTCTAAAGTGGTATTGGGCACCTGCGGACATTCATCGGCCGGTGCCGGTGTGAAACAGCTCAGCGATTTTTGCAGATAGTCCTGAACGGACGGGCCGTCCTGCTGTTCCTGCCAGCCGAGAAGGCCGGTGCCGTCATATTCAATGGTAAGTTTATAGCGCATTGGTTTCCGTTCAAAAGTTAAGGGGCTTTTCTGCCCCTTAACCTATCTCAATTTGTTTTAATTTGCAATGTTTATGCGGCTGCGGCCGACTTGTCTGCGGAAAGGTTAAAAAAACCGAGTTTTTCCTGAATTTTCCAGATAACGCGCAGCGCGTCGAGGGCGTTTTGTCCGGTAATGCGCGGCGTAGCTTCGCCACGGACGCAGCTCAGGAAGTGATTCAGTTCGGCGGACAGCGGCTGGTTGGTCGGAATGAACAGCTGTTCGACGCTGCCTTTCAGACCGTAGTTCATCCATTCCGGAATGTTTTCCGGATTGACATAAGGCATGCGCCCCTGAGAGTGGACGTTAATGCTCTGGTTGATGAAATCCATATCAATATAGTTGGTGTCGGTGGTAACCGTCAGCGTGCGGACACGGGCCTGCGTAATGCGGCTGGCCGTAATGTTGGCGGTGGCGCCGTTTTCAAATTCGAGCAGGGCGGTAATGTAGTCTTTGCCCATCGGGCTTTCCTTGGTTTTGACAGAGGCTGCCTGAATGTTGACAACCGGTGATTTTACCAGCGACTGAATGACTTCGACGTCGTGAATCATCAGATCCATGGAAACGTCGACATCGGTAATGCGACCGCTGGCGGCTGACATTCTCTGTGCGGTCAGCGAACGGATTTTGGAGGTGTCGGAGAGCAGTTTGCCCATCTGTTCGACAGCCGGATTGAAGCGTTCAATGTGGCCAACCAGCAAAACGACGTTGTTTTTGTCGGCTGCGGATATCAGGCGCTGACATTCTTCTTCAGTGCAGGCCAGCGGCTTTTCCATCATGCAGTGAATGCCTTTGTTGAGGAAAAATTCGCCGACATCGGCATGGGTAACGGAAGTGGTAACAACGCTGACGGCATCAACGTTTTCGGCGACTTCTTCCATTGACGAAAAAGCCCGGATGCCGAAAGTTTCGGCGGCGGCTTTGGCCGCTTCCGGGAAAATGTCATAAACGCCGACCAGTTCGACGCCGTTCAGACTTTTGTAAGTTTTCATGTGGTTTTTGCCCATCATGCCCGCGCCGATAACGGCTACTTTGATGTTTTTAGTCATAAGATTTTACCTCTGAAGTTAGAATGCTGCTTAAATTTAGTTTACTTATAGCAAATTTCTTGCTAAAAAGCTTTTAACAAGTTGTTACATAATGTTACAGTTCGGCGTTGGGCCGGAAATCTATATATTCTGCGGGGTTGACCTATGAATAAGTTCGGGAAGCTTTCTTTTGTTTTGATTGTTTTGGGTATTATCGGCGGTTGTTCTTCCGCCGAAAAAGGCGGTGTCGGCGATAAAATCGAGGTTGACGAGCTGATTTTTGCGCAAAATCCGGAACCGGTCAGAGGCAAGCTGGACGTTTATGCGTCGATGGCGCGCGGCGTGAAGTACAACGTTGACGTTGCCGCGCAGGAGATGAACAAAAAACTGTTTTCCCAAAATCAGAACATGGCGCCGCAGGACATTATTCAGAACATGATGAACGTTAAAAGCGGCCGGGACAATCCGTTGTATGACAGCCTGCGTGCGTTGGACTATGCGGTAATTTACGCGATGGTCAATCTGAGCGGCAGCCGGTCGTACATTGACAGCAATATTTTCGTCAAGACTTCGCAGAATTTGGCACTGGCTTCGATAAAAGCCCACAAAGGCGCGTTGTTTGCCGCCAGGCAGCTGAAGGAAATTGCACGGCTTACGGACAAACAGCAGAAAAAGCTTAACGACATCAATAAGAAAGAAGAACGCACCGGACGGCTGACCCCGGCGGAACTGAGCTATAAAAAGGGTTTGGAAGTCGCCTTGCTTAAGCTTAAGGAAATGTACGAAGCCCAGGCTTTTGCCGTAGCGGAGTATGCGCATCTGGTCAAGGCCGAACCGAAGGAACTGAAACTGGAAGGACGGACTTTTTATGAGCTGGACGATTTGGACAAGAAACTGACTGTGCGGGCTTTTCAGCGCTCGGCGTTTAACAACCGTTCGGAATTTGACATAGCCAAAGAAATGGGGCGTTCGTATCGTTTTCGCGAAGTCGAATACAATCTGCTGAAAAAGTATCCGGAAATCGAGCGTCTGAACATTAACGGTTATGACGTGGAAGACGAAGTTTATGCCGAAAATCTGGAGAAAAGAGCCTATGCGCTGGCGCTGGGGCTGGTAAAAAAGACCGAAGCTTACAAAAAAGCCAAGGAAGGGGAACGCGACCGGCTGCGGGTAAAGGCTTTTGACGAGCTGGGAACGGCGATATTCACGCAGGTTGAAGTTGCCTATAATCTGGTACGGCTCAGCGAAATCGACTTTGGCGTTGTCAGCAAGCAGGCCGCTGATCTTAAAAAAGACATCAAACAGCGGGAACGCGGGCGTTTGTCTGCCGATGCGGAAATCAGCCTGCTCAACGACAGGATAAAACTGCTGGCTTTGCAAAATGAACAGAGCCAGATTGCGGCCGAAAAGGCGCTGGCTTTGCGGGCATTGTATTTTTACGCCGGTTTTTCGCCGTTTACGCGGACGTTGCTGAAAAACGAAATCAAGGACATAGTCGTTTCGCTGCGGGCATCTTTTAACAAAGATATGGTCGAGATGCTGGCGGCAGTTCCCGCGGAAGAGGCTTATGACGAAAAAGTCAGCAACGACTGGGCCAAAAAGGAAAACTGGCTGGAAGACCTGATGGAAAACAAGCCGGAGGTACCGGCTGCGCAACCGGCAGGGTCGGCAGGACCGGCCGTTCATGCTGGTTCTGACGACATCTTTGCTCCGTATGCGGATCCGGCGTATGATCGCAAGAAGGTTATGCAGCTCGGTTCCTATGTCGAGCGTGAAAATGCCGATTTGGAATGGAAAATGCTTCAGGAACTGTACCCAGAACTAAGATCCAAAACGCCGGAGGTTATACGCACGCGGATTAACGGACAGATTTTTTACCGGTTGGTGCTGCATTCTGAATCCGGGGGGTTCCTGTCCCTTTGCAACAGGCTGAGAGGGGACAGGGTGCAGTGTCTGCTTCGTTAAACGACGGGCTGGCGGCTGATTAATCTGAAAGCGGCAGCATTTCGTAGGGAATGCTGCCGCAATTTCTTATAAAAATATTTGTCAAAAAACGAAACTTAGGCTATTATCGTGAGAAACGAACCAATTTATCCGGATTGAACATGGCAGAGAAAAGCAAAAAAGATTTGGAAATAGATTCTTTACGCGACAAAGCCCGTGCGTATAAGGAGCTGCGGGCGCATCAGGCCGGGGGTTCGGAGAGCGGCGGCAGCTGTTCGTGGAGTGCGGTTTCCCGGGTTGACGAAACGGTTAAAATCGACGGTCTGGACAATTTTCTTTCTTTCAAAATCGATTTTGTCGGCAAAAATCTGGAAGGCGGGCGTTTTGCCGGAGAGAATCTGGAAAACGCCAATTTTTCGGTGGCCAATCTGAAAGGCGTTGATTTTTCAGGCGCCAATCTGCGCGGCGTAGACTTTTCCGGCGCGGATTTAAGCGGTGCCGATTTGCGCGGCGCAGACCTTACCGGAGCGGTGCTTTCCGGCGCGCAGCTCATCGGCACGGATTTGACCGGCGCCAAACTTAACAAGGTCAAACTGACAGACATTGATATTGAGAACGCCATTCTGCTGGATATTGAAATCGATGAACTTGCTCTGCAGGATTTGCAGGAACTGGTGGAGTATCTGGCGAAATATTATCCGCATAAGCTCAATCTCAGCAAGATGAATCTGATGTTGCTTGATTTGACGAAAATCGATCTGAAAAACGTTGATTTGCGCGGGGTTGACTTTACCGGAATCGATTTTACCGGCATTAACATTATGGAACTGGACCTGAGCGAATGCATCATTACGCCGCAGCAAATTGCGCAGGCGCTGGGACGGGTGCCGACGCCCGAAGAGATGAAAATGCTGCTGGCGCCCAAAAAGAAAAAAGGCGAAAAGGGCAAGGTCGGCATAGACATGATGTCGCTGCTGCGAGATGACGGCAAAGAGTTTGGCACCTGGGATGCGCTTCATCAGGAAGGGATCAGCATTAAGCAGATTTTGGAAGCCGGGAAGAAAATATTCCGCCGTGACGCCAAGCGGCCGCCGGTCAAAGACAGCAAGATTCTGGAAGAAGTCAAATCGGCGCAGCAGAAAGCGGCAGACGAAAACAAGGCCGCGCTGCGACGCCAGATAGAAGAACATAAACGACAGGAACTTGAAAACCGCCGCAGCAAAAAGCTTGAGCTTGAACAGGAAGTCAGGCGCGAGGCTGCCGGAAAAGAAGAAAGGCGCGAAGAAAAGGCGGAACGGCCGATAGATGTTCGTATTCTGTCCAGAGGCGGCAATGAGCGATGAGCGGGGCAGCGGCGAAAAGATAACCGGCGCGGTCTGGCTGCGCGGCATTTTATGGCTGCTGATGTCTTTTTTGTTTTTGTACGTTTGCGGAACGGCTTGTCTGGCGGCGGCGCATTTTGTTCAAAACGGCGTTAACGAAAAATCGCTGCAAGATGTCGGCGGTTTTCTTCTTAAGCTACGCCAAAATCCGGAATATTTGCTGGCCGCCTATGCTGAATGGCAGAGGGTTTTTATTTTGGCTTTTCGTTTCGGACAGCTGAACGCGGCTTCCTTTATTCCGCCGTTGGCGCCGCTGCTGTTTTTGATTTTGACGGTTGGCGCCTTTGTCAAGAGTCCTTATTCTTTCCGATTGTGGTACCGGCTGAACAATCATTTTGCCAATGAAACCGATATTGAAAAGATGGGGCTTTTTAATGACGGATACGGTGTTTTCGGACGTTTTTCCGGGCGGATTCTGCATTTGGGCAGAGCCCTGTCGGTTTTCGGCTGGGGTTCTCCGGGGCTGGGCAAAACCTCGACCGTAGCCATACCGAGTATTCTGGAAAGCGACGGCGTGAGCATTGTGGCGGCAGACTGTAAAGGTTCGCTGGTAAAATATACCAGCGGCTACCGGGCTCAGCTCGGCAGAGTTTATTATTTTAACTGGAACATGCTGGACAAGCCCGAATCCGGAGAGATATGGCCGCGCTGGAATCCGTTTTCGGACGGCAATCTGCCGCCCAAAGGGTTGGAAAGGGATCACTATCTGTTGTGGATTGCGCGTTATATTGCCGGCGGAAAAGACGAAAGCTACTGGGGTAAACTGGCGGGAATTGCCTTAGAGGGGCTGTTGCAGTTCTACGTTTCGAAGACGGAACAGGCATCCGCCAACGATTATTTCCTCGGAAAACTTTTGGATAACGGCAAATTGAGTGCGGAAGACAAGGATATTCTGCTCAGCTATTATGCCTTGATGCCGGAGGAATATTCCGCGCCGGCGATTGACAATCTGCAAAACAACCGGCTGACAATCGACAACTATCTTCCTGTCGGCAGCTGGGAAAATATTCCGCCTGCCTGGCAGGGAAAGGAATTTTGCTTTGCAATGATGGTCGACTGTCTGATCGAACGCTATTATACCATCCGGCAGGAAGAAGCCGGCCGTGCTTACGGACGCTGGAAAACCATGCTCGGCAGCTTTATCCGGGAAGCGGCGTTTTTCGGTTATCATCCGCGCGCCAACCAGGTTATGCAGCATTTGTATTATCTGACTAAAAAACAGCGGAAGATGATTTTTGCCGTGATGCTTGAACCTTTGATGGTTTTTCGCAAAAATTCGGTTCGGGAACGAACTTCGTCCAGCGACCTGATTTTGTCCGACATGCGGAAAGAGCCGGGCATAAAGACGGTTTATACGGTTGCCGACAATCGTCCGGCGGCTTTTATGACGCGTTTTTTTACGGATATGCTGATAAAAACTTCTCTGGTTGCCGCACAAGAAGAAGAGGTGTCGCCGCTGCTGTTCGTTTTTGACGATTTTGAGATTCTGCCGAAGTTCGGACAGCTGCATGAGGGGCTGATTTACGGGCCGTCGGCGGGTTTGTCGTTTATGCTGTTGACCGACAATCTGAAAAACATTCACGACAATTACGGTCGCGACGGTTTGGAAGACATTATTACCAACACTTCTTATAAGCTGATGTTTGCCGAGAACAACCGCAGTCTGAGCGAGCATTTTAA
>ULPK01011153.1_pt1 | contig 9498 bp, 14 predicted proteins | sample 1953421 | NCBI WGS metagenome assembly ULPK01 (sample SAMEA4835627, study PRJEB28245) | human gut metagenome | biome: gut microbiome; material: fecal sample | place: Denmark | collected 2008 | reverse complement strand
TTTTTATAAAAATTGTTGGTAATATTTTGAATTTTCAGTAATTATCTATGATAAACTATTTACTTATTCTTTATCCGTATTTAATTCTATCATGTTTCTACATAATTTGATAATGATTTACTTATAAATCTAATTTCTACGAAAATAATTGACTTACATAATTTTGAAGTCTATGAAGTATTCTTACGATATAGATATCCTCATTCTTTACCATGTAAAAGACAACATAGTTTTTATAATGAACATATCTGTACCCACTGTTTACATCATTTTCAAGATACCATATATTTCCAATATCTGAATGACTCTTTAGATTTTCTATCTTATCTAAAATGCCTGACACTGTATTCTTTGCAGCTATTGGACTACATAATTTATATTTAATATAATCATAAATTTCATCAAGATCTCGTTGTGACTTTGGTGAATAGTGTATCTTATTCATTTTCAAATCTTTCCTTAAAATGTAATCTCATTGAATCTTCATCAATCCAGCCTTCCTCATTTGCTGAAGCTAAGCCTTCATTTAACATTTTCATTACTTCTAGTTCTGCTACCATTTTGTCATACTTCCTCGCTTTTCTTGACATTTCTTCTTGTTCATTTATATCCATAATAGTATAACAACCATGTCCATTTTTTGTTAAATAAACAGGAGAACCAACAGTAACATCTTCAAGTACTGCGCTGTAATTTCTTAAATCAGAGATAGGTTTTATATTTGGCATATTCTCTCCTCCTTTTATTAAAGTCATTATACTATTATTTTACGTCATATTCAACGTAATATACTTCGTAAAATTTCACTTAACCTTTTATCCAATTTTCATTTGTACCATATCGATAATGAGAAGCACCACATACTTCTTCATTTCCAGCGCAATGCCCTTCATCTAATAATTGATTAATTAAAATCTTTACTGAGTAATCGTTGCTATTATAGTAAGACTCATAATCTTTATAATCTATTGAATGTGTCAATTCTTTTCCACAATCACATTTAACCCAATATGTCACTCTTAAAATCTTTGTTTTTTCTTCCTTTTGAGGTTGTTGTGCATTAGTAGTATTTCCATTTGATGTTGGTTGACTTGGTGTTACAGATGAAGATTGATTGCTTTCAACGGAATGTACTGGTGTTTGCTTTGTTTCAACTTTCTTTTGTGTTTTATTTTCATTAGTATTTTGATTACTCGTTTTCTCTTGAGTTTGCACATCACTTTTTACAGATTCTTGTTCTTCCTGAAGCGTATTTTCTTCTACTGTTTGTTTGGAAGTATCATTTACAGTTTCATCACTTTCATTGGTTTCATCTTTGGATACATCCTTTTTCTTTGTTTTCTTTTTTGATACCTCTTTTTGTGAAATAACTGCTGCTTTTTTACTTTCTACATGATTGTTCATTGGTAGTGCATTACAAACAACCAACAGTGTAGATAATCCAATAGCTATAATACTGCTTTTTTTCATACTTTCTTCATCTCCTTTTATTCATCATTATTTATTTCATATACAGTTTAGACTTCTGTTTACTTATTATCAAATTTACTATTTCCTTTATTAATTTGTAAAAAGCACATTGTGAAAACACCTATTAATGCACCAATTTGCATTGAAACAATAATAATTATTACTTCCTTCATAATATCCACCTTCCTTCAAAAAAAGACCTATAGTCATTGCTATAGGTCTTTCTACATATTTAGTTTTGATGTTAAGTTTTAAATCATTTGAATTTTATGGTCTTGGTTTTAAACCATAGTAGATACCTAACCTTTCTGCTTTCCTCATTTGATAAGAATAATACAAGCTAGCTAGCGATAAAGTAGGTATTACTTTAGCAAGTGTATCAAAATAATATGAAACTCCAGCTAAAACCCCAGAAAATAAAGTAACTGGTGATTGTGGATTTTTAAATTTATCTATTAAATATTCTACAAATCCAAAATACGTACTAGAAACAGCCCCTTGTAATCCCGGTTCTAATTGACTATTCATATAATCTATTATTTCTTCTTCTTTTGTTTTTCCATTATCTAAAGCACCAGTAAATGCATTATACATTTTGGCACTTGTTGCTAAAATATCAGTAGTATTTGTTATTCCAACGGTATCTAATGCTGTTAAATAATCCGAATATTTTGAATCTAAAATATTTGACATTGATCCAAAGAATTCATAAGCAAATGCATATTTTCCACCTTTTTCTTTATAATTTTTTATTCCATTTGTACAAGTCCTAAATGCTTTATAAATAGCGACACCTGTTTGAGCTTTATAAAATTGTTCATAAGCATCTATATCATTTTGTGAAATAATATTTGCATATACAGGATGTCCAAAATTTTTTTCATCTGAAAAACTCTTATCATAGTTTATATTTTCAATATAATGTGAAGTATATAAATATATCGTATATATAGATTCATCATGGTTTCCATCATTATATTCTTTATTATAGACTGATCGAATATACTTCATTCTTTCTTTTTGTTCCTCTTTAGATGCAGGTGGATTTCCATCATATGGATCTCCACTTCGTGATGATTGTATATTAACTTTTTTGGTATAGATGTATCAAATAAATCATTTTTATCTAAAGATAAAGCGTCTAATAATTCATCATCCGTTTGAGTTAGCGTAATTAAATTCAATAATTGTCCTGATGTAACACCAGCTGAATTATATTTATCTGAAATATCAATTATTTGATCAGTCACTTCATCTAATGTAATTTCATCTTCTGCATTTACTGTTGGAATAGTTGTTAATATCATACCAGCCGCAATAATTCCAATAAATACTTTTTTAATCATAAGCTTTCTCCTTCCTTTTCACTTAATCAACATCTAAACTAAATAATGTAAACTGATTATAATTATTAAACTTGATATCTACTTCTTGATTATTTTTTAATATAACTCTGTATTTATTTTCTTCACCAATTTCATATGAATCTATTTTCCCAACTAGGTTTTCAATTACTGTAAAATCATCTTTGATGCTTTCATGACTTTTCATCATAAAAGTTGCATATCCCTTATATCGATAAACAAGTGAATATTCTTTTATATCTAAAACATTACATTCTACATATGCTTTCGTCATATACAAGTAATTTATTTGATTAAATAACATAAAGCTTATTGTAGAAAACGTTAGCGTTAAAACCAAAAAAATAATAACTATTCTTTTAAAATAAAAATCCAAAAAAACTAATTTATGCCTTAACAAAACCAATGTAAAAAAAATCAAAGCATCAAAAACTAATATATTAAGGTATTTTTCAGTAATAATAAAATAGATTGAAAAAGGATAGATAATTAAAAATAATTTATCTCCAACTCTCTCATATAGCATTCCTACTAATGTTGGATTTGCATATTTCGCCAAGAAATTCACCTCCATTTTATCTTTATTAAATTTTACTATGTAAGCTTTTTCATTGTCAATTTATATAATTATTCACATATATAAAATAAAAATTGTTTATTTTTCTCTTCTATACTAAATATTACTTTTCCCAGTAAGATAACAGGAAAGGGGTTCTTAGGGGAAAACCGAGTCACATTTCCCCACAAAAAACAGACTCCCCCTTCACTAAGTCTGCTGAAATAAAATGTACAAAAAATACAGTTATATATGTAACTGTCATCTTTCTTGCTCTTTATTTCTTCTTTTTGCCCATCCGTTTAAAAGTTTCAATATAACTTCACTTTTTTCTCTAGGCGTATAGTTTTTTGGAAAGTATTCATTAATATCCTCCATTTTAAACGACAATTTTTCTTTCTGATTCGCTTTTTCTTCCGTCATTATTGAATAAATAACATTTTCATCTAGACGATTTTCTCTTGACAACTCCTTCATTCTTATTGTTTGAGCATGTGACGGTGTTAAATCAAGTCCTTCAATATTTTTTACCACAAGTTGTTGATTTTCTTTTGAAAGATATGAAAGTTCTACAGCAGGATTAAATGCAATCTTTTTTCCATCACTTCTTATACCATCGACCATATCACGTAATGGCTCAATTAATTCTGTTAAACGTATAAATCTTCTAATTTGATCTCTTGATTGTTTTACTTCTTCACTTAATATATCTACTGACCACTTATTTTGGGACTTCTGTGCAACTTGCGTAGAAGTTGATGATATCTGTTTTCCTTGATGTTTCATTGCATCTAATTTCAATTTGTAAGCAAATCCTCTTTCAGTTGGTAAGATATTTTCCCTTTGTATATTTGAATCAACCATAATAATTGTTGCTTGGTCATCAGTAAGTTCTCTTACAATAGCCTGTATCTTTTCTTGACCATTTACCATTGCTGCATTCATTCTTCTGTGACCTGAAATCATTTCATATCCGTGACCATTTGGATGTGGTCTTACAAGAACAGGAACTAAAATACCATTTTCTGAAACACTTTTTACAAGTTCAGACATTTGTTCATCATTTCTAACTCTAAACGGATGATTTTTAAACTCCTGAATATCTTCAACAGGAACTTCCATTATCTTTTCTAGTTTTGCCTCCTGTCTTTGTTCTTCGTTGGTAAATAAATCATCGTACGTAGGAACTCTTATGTCGTTTATGCTCTTTTTCGGCATTTAAGATGACCTCCTTTGTAAAAGCTTCATAAGCTTTAGTTGCTGCACCTTTTGGATCATATTGAAATATACTTTCTCCTATTCCTGTACTTTCTGCTGCCTTTGTACATCTTGGAATTGTTGTATCAAATACCTTGATATGACCTCCAAAATTTTCTCTAACTTCGTGTGTGATTTTCTTTGATAGATTGGTTCTTTCATTTGTCATTGTAATCAACACACCTTCAATTTTTAAATCATGGTTAAGGTTTCTTCTAACCATATTAATTGATCTTAATAAGTCAGCCATACCTTCAACTGCATAAGGCTCTGCCTGTACAGTTATAACAACTTTATCAGAAGCAGTAAGAGCATTAATAGGTAGATTATCCAGTGATGGATTTGTATCTATAATGACATAATCATAGTCATCTCTTACGGTATCAATAAATCTTTTCAATACCGTTTCTCTACACATAGCACTTTCTAATTTAGAATTTATTCCTGCAAGAGAAATATTTGATGGAACAATATCAACATTTTCATTACTGTGAAGTATTAGCTGTTCTCTATCAAGTGGTATATCTTCAATAACAGATACAATAACATCCTTCATAGATAAAGGATATTGTGTACTGTCATAAAATCCAAATGCTTTTGTTGAATGTCCTTGTGGATCTAAATCTAACAACAATACCTTTTTGTTATTTAATGCAAGACATGCACTTAAACTAACAGATGTCATTGTTTTACCTACCCCACCCTTTTGATTTGCAATTGCTATTACTTCGCTCATTTGTAATCACTCCTATCTTTATATATAGCATTAAATTGACCTCCTTTCTTTTTTGCCAATCATTGATTGGCTATGTAAAAAAAGCCATCTTCTATGATGACTTTTATATGTTATCTTTCTTGTTGTTTATGTTTTGTATTTTTACTGTAGTCTTTTAATGGAACTTTCTTATCCATTACATGCTCTCTAAGTTTAAAAAAATTATCATGACTTTCAGAAGCAATAATATAGTCAAAACAGAATTTTCCTCTGTCAGCTGATGGTTCAACTGTGCTTAAATACCTTTTATTATTAAAAGAAGAATATATAAAAGCATCTCCAACCTCTAAATCTTTAGCAAGTCTTATATTACCCTCATAGAATAAAACGAATGGTGGACATGCAATTTGTTTCAAAACTTTAGGATAGTTGTTATCTAAAATTGTTACATACTTTGTTTTCAATCCTCTTTTTAATTTAATAAATTCATTTTCATCTACAGGAACTTTTGCTTTTATATCATTATATATTTTTTCAAAGTCACCATCATGCTTCAAAGCAAAATAAAGCAATACATTATTCATAAATTCATCACCTCCTTTATATGAAAAAAGGAGATCCATTTTGAATCTCCTTTGCTTATTAAATTGTTTACTTAGTCCCTTTTAATTTCTAATATGTTATCTAGTTTGTTAGAAAAGCCCTATTTTTGTTAGATAAAAAGTCAAGAAAAGTTCCACACTTTGTTAGAAAGAAAAAAGGATATTCAATAAGCAATAATACCTATCAAACATCCTATTTTTAATAGAAAAACCAATAAAAATGGCGGCACTTATGGGATTTGAACCCATGACCTTACGCTTAGGAGGCGTATGCTCTATCCAGCTGAGCTAAAGCGCCACATCTTTTTTCTGCCCGTTATAGCTCATTTAGGCTAGATACTGCTCTACGCTTAGGAGGCGATTGCATTATCCAGCTATGCTACGAGGACAAAACCTCTATTATCCTAACAAATATTTATTTAAAATACAATCTATGTATCTAATTCTTTCATTTTATTACGAAAGTCAATGATATCATTAAAAAGCATACGAATGACACAAATCATTGGTACTCCTAGGAACATTCCACTAAAGCCAAAGAAATGTCCAAAGACGGTAATAGAAAGTAAAACCCAAAATGGTGAAATACCAACAACATCTCCTAGAATCTTTGGTCCTAAGAATAAACCATCAAATTGTTGTAAAGCAAAGACAAAAACTAAGACCGCTAAAGCATGGAATAAATCTCCTGTCATCAAGGCTACAAGAACAGCAGGAAACCCACCGATAAATGGTCCAAAATAAGGAATCATATTCGTAATCAAAATAAAGACAGCAAGAATTGGGAAGAATTTTACTTTTAAAATAGCGAGTCCAATAAATGCGATAATTCCTATAATTAACGAATCTAAGAATTTACCATAAATAAATTGTCCAAAGATTTGATGTGATCTAACTGCATAATCATGAATAAGTTCTATTTTTTCTTTTGACATAACAAGTGAACATAAACGATCAAAGATACTTACTAATTTTTTTGCTTCAATTAAAACATAAGGTGTAAATATTAAACCTAAAACAGCAGTAATAATCGTACTACCTGCTTTAAAGATTGTTCCAAGTGTTGCAATAGGATCTATAGCTTCAATTGAATTAACATATTTAACAACCATTTCATCTATTTTAATAATAACTTCACTGGCAAGATTGCTTCCTAAATAGGCTTCTAGAGTCTTTTCAAAATTTTTAATATAAAGTGTTAAGTTATCAGCGATATTTACAATGTAATTGACAAGTGCTGGAATGATTGCAATCATTAAAACAACAATAATTAAAACAAAGACAACAAAAACAAGAATAGAAGAAATTGTATGACTATATTTAATAAGCTTTTTATTTTGAAAAGAGTCTAAAAACATTTCAAATTTATAAACCAATGGTTGTAAAAAATAAGCAAGTATTGCTCCTACAATCAAAGGAATAAAAGCTGATAAAATATTGGAAAATAATGAAATATCAAATGTTTTATAAATAAAAATAATAACACACGCACACAAAATAATTCCTACATAATTCTTTACTGTCCTCATTTTAAACCACCTCAAACTTTTTTCCATTATATCACACTCTCTATATTTTTACGATGCTTATTCCAACTTCTTAATAATCTTCTTATATAATAAATACTCATTTTTTCATAAACTTCTTGAGTCTTTAAATCTACTAAACAATAATCTTGTTCATATTTTATAATGGTCAAACCATAATGATATAAACCACTAATGATATCAATATCCAATAAAAAACCTCCTTTACACATTCTATGTATAAAGTGAGGTATTATAATAAATAAATAATAAATAGCTTAAAGACAACAAAAAGCCACCTATAACATCAGAAAAATAATGTACACCTAAATAGATACGACTTAATCCTATTAAAAAAATCATCATCATTAAAAATATTTCTATTACTTTTTTATATTTTAGAGAGCTTTTTTGAACTTCAAGAACTAATAATCCATAACCAATCATTGCTGACATACTATGACCACTTGGGAAACTATAGTTTGTTTCTTTAACTAAATGATATATTTGAGGTGGTCTTGGTCTTTTAACCAAAGCTTTAATTATACGATTCATTCCTTGAATAATTAACAAGTGAATTCCTACCCAAATATCTTTTTTATTTTTTAGAATCACTAAAGTTAAAACAAGAATTACATAAAACCAAGTACTTCCAAGGGTTGAACAAAGTTTAAAAAAGGATGTCATAAAATCACATTTTAAATTTTGAACCAAATGATAAATGAACCAATCTATTGATTGAATGACTTGATATTTAATCAAAAAGTAATCAATGATAAATAAACAAAGAGGAATCATAAATAAAAATTTCTTTTTCATCTTATTCTTCTATTTCTAATTGATAAACTTTTTCAAAGACTTTAATAAGCATACCATAAAGCTTTTCATTACTACTACTAATTAAAAAACCATAAACACGCTTTGTGAGTGCTTTATATAATTTAGGATCATTAAATCCTAAATGTACATTTAAAAGTTCAATTTGTTCCTTTTGATTTGATTTTAATAACAAATAAACAGTAATAACATATACCTTAGATAAATATTCAATAACATAACTTCTTTGTCTTCGGCTCTTTAAAGAATAAACATCATATAAATCCCATAAGCTTTTCATTAAATCAACATAACTATTTGATTTAGAAATATGAATTTTTCGACGTGTTCCATAACAATGGAAAGGAACATTTAAATAATACATTGATTTAATATAAGGAATTGTTCCATAAACTGTTAATTCATTATAAAAAATATTTTCTTCATCTGTATTTATCTTTTTTAAAGTACTTGTTTTAATAATGACTGAACCTAAATCAATTTGAAAATGTTTATGAAACGCTTTAATATTATGCCATTCAAAAATTGTTTCCATTGGAAAAACATTTTTATAAGAGACACGTTTTTCTTTTTCTTGGGGAATAACATATTTATAATCAGTAACAAGCAAATCTAAATTAGCTTGAATTCGAATAAAGTCACGAATCGTTTCAATAACACTTACGAGTGAAGGTTGATCTAAATAATCAAAGCATTGAAGTATTTTGAAATAAAGGCCCTCACTATGTTCTAGAGCTATTTTTAAAAAAGGAACATCTTCCCTTGTTGTAATAACTTTTACAGTTTCAGGATAAGCTTCTTCATATTCTTTAGCTACTTGTAATGTTTCGTCATGTGAATGACGATCGACAATTAATACTTCTACTTCATCTTTCATTAAAAGACATGAATTAATGGCTTTATGCATTTCCATGATTGAGTTATAACAAGGTATACATACTGTTAATAATTTCATAATTTAATCCTCCAAAAATATTTTATCATAATTCATCTATTAGTACACGTATTATTGCATTTACCTTGATTTTATGCTATTTTATTAAGGTATCTAAAGGAGGAAATTATATGCATTTTGTTATTAATGTATTTGTTACAGCTGTATGTTTTATCTCTCTTATTTTATTTAAAGAGATTCTTAATAAAATTGTGAAAGTCTTATTAAGTGTTATTG
>ULPK01013017.1_pt1 | contig 9605 bp, 9 predicted proteins | sample 1953421 | NCBI WGS metagenome assembly ULPK01 (sample SAMEA4835627, study PRJEB28245) | human gut metagenome | biome: gut microbiome; material: fecal sample | place: Denmark | collected 2008 | reverse complement strand
ACCGCCAGGCCGGGAAAAGTCATCATTGAATGCGACCTTTCCCAAGCTGAGCTGCGTATCGCGGCCTGGATGGCCAATGAGCGGCACATGATTGAGCTTTACCGGAACGGCGTGGACATCCACGCGGCTACAGCCGCCAAGGCGGCACAAATGACGTTGGAGCAGTTTCAGGCCCTTCCGCATGACCAGTACAAAAAACTCCGGCAAAACGGGAAGCCCGTCAATTTTGGATTTTTGTACGGGATGGGTTGGGACAAATTCATGCGGTTCGCCCGGACGGACTACGGCGTGACGTTCACGCCGGAAGAGGCGCAGAATATGCGGAAACACTTTTTTGAGGCGTACCCTGCATTGCAGGTGTGGCATAAAAACATGCGGGCATTCGTCCGCAAACATGGGTATGTGCGTGCCCTTCACGGAAGCCTGCGGCGTCTTCCGGGGATTTATTCAACCGATGAGGCGGTTGTCGCTGAATGTGAGCGGCAGGCCATTAATTCTCCGGTTCAAAAATTCGCGTCGGACATAGGGCTGATGGCCTTAGCTGAATTTTCCAAGCACGATACCCCGGATTATTACGGGATTTCTTTTATTCATGATGCAAACTACATTGAGGTTAACGCTGAGGCGGCCTATGAGGTTACGGGTTGGTTGAAGTGGCAGATGCAAAATATTCCGTTTTATGACTGGTTCGGCTTGGAGCCTCCGCTTCCCATTATTGCCGATGCCGCAATAGGTCCAAGTTTAGACAAGACGGAAGAGCAGGAAAATCAGGAAGTTATTGTGCCGCCGTGGGCAAAATAGCCGGTATTCTCTTCCTGCGAATTTGCAATGATTGCAAATTTTTTTCGTGAATCCTGATTTTTTATCTTGCAATTTTCATTTTTTAGTGTTATAACAAACCCATCAAAGGGCGAAAGCCCTGAATCAATAAAAACATCACCAATATGAGCAAGACCGAAATTGATATTACCAAGCCGCTTAATCTGGCTGACCGCCAAGAACTCCGTTTTACCGGATATGCCACGCAGAACAACGACCCGAAGCTGTCTCCGGGAGATGTTATCTATTTTCTGAAACAGGCGCGGGACGATAAAAACATCCCCGTCTATGACGTCGCCACCACCAAAAAGGGCAAGGTAGCTGTGGAAAGCCTTTACGCTGACGAATTTGAAGTTGTGGATGGGGATTCCACGCCGGAAGCCGCCCCGGTTGCGGCCCCTGCCAAAAAGAAAAAGACGGAACTCAAGAAGGTGGAGGAACCTGGTGAAGAACAGCCCGCCCCCAAGACCAAGAAGGCCAAAGCCGTCAAAGCGGAAGCCGCCCCTGCCAAGAAGGCCAAGAAGGAAAAAGTGAAGGCCGAAGTCCCTGTAGAAGTGCAGGAACCCGCAGCCGAAGTTGAATCCGCGCCCGCCGTCCAGCCCGAAGCCGTCAAGGAAACCGAAGACATCAAGCCCGCCTCCACCCCGGAACTAGGAATGGACGCCGTAACCCTTAATTTGATTCAGGAACACGGCGGGGATGCCTGTGCCGCCGCCCTTGCCATTGCCAAGGATTCCGAGGCTAAGCGATTTCTTCTTGGAGGTGTGTTGTTGTACATCCAAAAAACGAAAGTTTACGAGGAAGAAAAGGATTCTGCCGGAGTTCCACGCTTCACCGGGCAAAAGGGCTTTGCCATGTTTTGTGAACAGTACATCGGACTTTCCTACTCTTCCGCAAAATTGTACCAGCGCATCTACGCTAATTTCACCAGCATGGGCCTCGGTGTTGAGGACTTCCGGAGAGTGGGCACGGCTAAGGCCCGTGAAATTGTGCAAATGATTGAGCTGGACTTTTCCAAGGCCGACGTTGAAGAAGCTATCCATATCGGTGAAACGAAAACGCACGAGGAACTGCACTCCCATGTGAGCTCGAAAATGCAGGATGCTGAAATTGAGGGGCATGGACTGCGTGATAAGGTCAAATGCACGCTCTACAAATTTGAGGTGTTTGCCGACCAGGAAGACATCATCAACGCCGCCATCCGGCTGGCAATGGACAACGGGGACATCAAGGACACCGATCAGAACGCCCTTGGACGCGCGTTTGTTTCCATTTGCTCCGACTATTTGCAGGCATATAGCAAAGTGGCGCAGCCGACGGTGGACGAAACCGAAGAATTTCAGGAATCTGTAGCCCAGGAATCCGTCAATGCCTGACATTTCCAGATTTCGGTCTGAACTGGCTCGTTTCTTTTCGGAGGACGGGCCAGGCTCCCAGCCTACCTTCCCTGATGCCTGCGAGGGCGACTTGTGCCTATGGACGGACGGGTCAGCTCTTGGAGACGCAAGGCAACTGGGAACTGGCGGAGGTTCCGCTTTTGCGGTGACAATAGTAGCCGGAGGTGTGGAGCACTATGTAGCCTCCTACGCGGAGCGCTTGGAGCCGCAGTCGGATTCCGATTGCGGGGTGACGGTAAACTACGCGGAAATCAAGGCTATCCATAACGGGCTTTCCTACCTCCAAAAATTGGACGGGGCCGAGGACAAGACCATCCACGTGTTTTCCGATTCCGCTTACGCTGTTTCCGTCCTGTCCAAATGGGTACACCGCTGGGAACGGTCGGAGCGCACCTTGGAATCCGTAGCAAAATCCGGCTGGTTGTGCGCTGACGGGTGGCCCGTGGCTAATGCCCGCCTGATAAAAGATACGCACCGGCAGAGAGTGGAATTTTTCCGGGTTGTGTATCATAAGATTGCCGGGCATTCTGGGTACTTTTTTAACGAGCATGCCGACCATCTGGCATCCATCGCCAGAAACGGTCAGCTTTCTGACGCGCTGGTTGCGGATTATAATTGGCGGGGCCAGCGAATAAAATCGGTGCGCTTTGATTACGCAACCGGAAAAGTGGTGCTGGAAGAGTATTAGCGTTTTCAATTTGCAACGATTGCAAATTTTTTTCTCAAAAAAGATTCTTTTTTCTCTTGCAATTTCTAAAAAAGAATGATAAATTGAATTCATCAAAGGGAGGGAAACCTCCCAAGAATAAAAAACCTAAACTAGAAAGACCAAAACAATGATTATCTCCATGAACTCCTACGATAACTGGAAGATTGAAGTTAGCGAATTCTCCCATCTCAATCTGGGCATCGAAGGTGATTCCACAACGCTTGAAGATGAATCCGATGTTGCCTGGCTTCAAAACAAAATAGAAGCTCGGCTGGAAACGCTGGGAGACCAGATTGACGCGAACCCCGGAGATAAAGCTCTGGAAAACGATGCGGAAGAACTGGAAGAAGCGTTGGAAGACCTTGCCGCCGCCCGCGAAGAACAGGAAGCCTACGAAATCAGGGAAGCCGAAGAATTTCTTCAGGAACGGTATGAAGAATGCTGCTACGCTTATTGATTAAATCTTATTTAACTCATTAAAAAACCTACTAAAAAATGAAAAAGAACACATACGTAAGAACACGCCGTCAGGAGCCGCTGAATTCCGAAGTGAAGCAGCCGACCTCCAAGGAACTGGAAGACATCGCTACGCTGGCCCGACAGTTTTATCAGCAGAACAGGATTAAAAATGCTGCTTCGACCAAAGAGCGTTCCATACGTTCTCGGCTTCTCTCTCTGTGCGTGGAAGCCGGGGTGAAGTCCCAGGAAGTGGACTGCATCACCGAAGACGGAACCAAGCTCGTGCTGTCTGTCATCGTAGCCCCAGGGCAGAAAAGCGTTATTGACCTGGACACGCTGAAACGGCTCATTCCTGCAGAACTGTACGAAAAATGCTTGTCCGCCACCCAGTCGAAAGTGGAGGAAGTGGCCGGAAAGAGTATTGCATTGGCCGCGAGGCGCGTAGTGTCCACGGAAATGAACGTGTCCGTGTCCACGAAAAAGTAACTTTGGTTGGGCAAAAGGGCATGAAGGAATCAAGCATTCGGGAAATCCTGGCCGAACTGGGCATAGATGCGGCCCATCTGTCTCCCACCGGCTGGCTAATCTGTTCATGCCCTTTTGCCCAGGCCACGCATCAATACGGGACTGACCGCAGGCCGTCTTTCGGCGTCAAGGTAGATTTGGAATCCCCTTCAGCGTATAAATGTTTTACATGCCATGAGCATGGATTATTCACCGGGCTTCCCATCCGGCTGGGCACGCTGCTGGGCGACCCCGGCATGTATAAGCAGGTCCGCAATCGGGCGGTTTTTCTGGAATCCGCCACCCTCCCTGACTTTGATGAGGGGGTGGCCGCCCAAATGGTCGAATCTTTGAGGGTGCTTGACGTGGCAATGCTTGACATTTATCCGTCGCCAATGGATTCGGAGGCTTCACGGAAATACCTGCTTGAGCGCGGTGTTTCAGAGCACGCCGCCCTCGTCATGGATTTACGGTTTGACCCAAAAGAAAACCGAATTCTTTTTCCGCTGTTTTCCAGAGACCGGGAACTGCTTGGATTTTCAGGCCGGTCTATCCTGTCCCCGCTTCCGGACGATACGCCAAAGATAAAGACCTACGCCGGAGTGAAAACCGACCGCTGCCTGCTGGGCATTCATCTGATTCCGCATCAGCCGGACGGCAAACCCATATTTGTGGTTGAGGGCCTGTTTGCGTACGCGCATTTAATCTCCATTGGCGCCCGCAGATTCTGCCACCCGGTGGCCACCCTCGGATGCCACCTTTCATTTCCGCAGCGGGATATGCTGGCAATGCTGGGGCGGCCTGTGTTTCTTTGTTACGACGGTGATGTTGCGGGCACAATAGGATTGTTCGGAAAATGGAACCGGCAGGCTAAAAAGTTTATGGGCGACGGGGCGGTGGACAGATTGAAAGACCATGTGCCCACGTTTGTCTGCAAGTACCCGGTGGGGCGTTCCGACCCTGATGATTTGAGGTTGTCGGACGTAACGCAGATGCTCGACAAGTGGAACACCAGCTATTGATAGTCACTTCTAGCCTTTTTCTTTTATAGGATGCTATAACTTTTAAATTTTTTTACTCTTTTTTCTTGCAATAAAAAAATATCATGCTTAATATTCCATTGTTCCCATCATGGAACATCAGTAAAAAAAACAATACTCCCATTGGAGACATTAAAAAAATAATATGAATACAAACCAACCATCACAGAGCGCAAGGCGCGGTAAATCCGCATTGGAGCATGCCGCGAAAAGTCAGCAGCAGCAATTCAGCCGGCAGCGCATGCCGTTCAGGTTTTTCCTCCCTAAAGGCGGCGAGGCTAAAATCGTCATTCTTGATTACGCTTTTGCCACCGACGACGGAACCGGAAACGGGCTTGTCATCAAGGAGCATAATTTGAAAAAGCCTGACGGGACGTTCGGGGACTTCCAGCCCTGCACTTCGGAGCGCGGCCATTGTGATATTTGCGAAACCTATAAGAAAGAGTTCGCCCCGTATTACGCCGTAGTCATGTCCATTATTGACTGGCGGCCGTACACCAACAAAAACGGGGAGACCGTCCAAGGCTCCAAAAAGTTGCTGGTCATTAAAATGTGGCAGCGCGACAAGTGGTACGAGCTTCAAGAAGTCGCGTTCGCGCAGAACGGCAAGCGCGGCATGCGGGGCATGACCCTCCGGATGAAACGGAGCATGGATGCGAAGAGCAGCAGCATTGGCGAGCCTGTGGCGTTTACTTCCCCCGCATCAATGGCCGGGCGCATGTGCGGATTCATGTCGGAGGAAGCTATGTTGATACGGTTTGGCGGGCAGGATGTCGTTGGACGCGACGGCAAGGTCTATCAGAAGGCCGGAGACGGCATCAAGCCGTTCAACTATGACGAACTTTTCCCGGAGCCGGAACCCATCAATGAATTTTCCAACTCCAATTCCCGGTCTTCCGGTGATGCGGATTTTGGCGACGATGAAGATTTCGGTCAGGATTTGCAGGACGGTAACAGTGCGTCCGGAGATTTCGACCCGGAAGATTTCCGCCCCTCGGCAGACCAGGACGGCGGGGAAGATTACCTTAACGCCGACGCGGATTTTGCCGGTGATGAGGATTTTGAGCAGGAGCCTCCCGCCCGCACCAGAGGACGCCGCGTGCCTGACCCGGAAGAACCGGGGCAGCCGGGCCAAAGCCAGGATGATTTTGATGATGACATTCCCATGTAGTTGCAACCATTAACTTACCTGCCGGAAATGGACGCTATTTTATCTCAACTTTGCTGGATTCCAAAAATGCGGTTAACGCCGACACAGGAAGCGGAATTGATTTCCGACCTGACTATTTACCCACGGCTTTCCGGGTTTTCGGATGATGCAGCTCTGAAAAAGATTCAAACGTTCATTTCCGGCAAAACTTATATCGGCGTGCCGTGCTTTTACGGGCGGCAGTGGTGCGAGAAGCACCGCATTGCCATTAAGGATGACACGTCTTCCGGGTTTAACATTTCCCGGTACATCCGCAAGTTGCCCGACCCGCATCATCCGTCCGCTTCCCAGGGGCAGGAAGAATTCTTTTCTTCCCTTCTGGAAACGGTCAAATCCAATAATACCGTTTTGGCCGAAGCCCCCACTGGAAGCGGAAAAACCGTGACGGCATTGAATGCCATTGGTCGCCTGGGGCGTTCCGCGCTGATAGTCGTCCCGAACGGTCCATTGATGGAACAATGGAAAAAAGAGGCTATCCGGCATCTTGGATTGACCGAGGATGAAGTCGGCGTGATTGGCGGGGGTAAATCCGTTTGGAAGGACAAGCCGGTGGTGGTGGCTATCATTCACAATATTTGCATGGCCTCCATGCCGGATGCGTTTTACCGGGCGTTTGGTATTACGGTATGGGATGAGGCCCATGTTGTGGGTGCGGAGTGGTTTAGTTTGTCCACGCAGCACCTGCGCTCAAAATACCGGATTGCCATTACCGCCACCCCAAACCGTTCCGATGGGTGCATGCGAATTGTTACGGACGCATTCGGCCCCGTTGCCGTAAGGCATAGCGGGAACGCGGTTCCGCTGATTTATGCCCCGTTGAGTTACAATCTCCCGGCTAAACTGCGGGCCTGGGCTGACCGTGCCCAGGGTAAAGAGATGTCCAGAGTGCTAAAGGCCTTGACCGCTGACTTGCCGCGTAATATTAAAATCGGGAGGCTGGCGGTTGCCGGATATAAAAAAAACCGTAACATACTGCTGATTTCCGACCGCATTTCCCACTTGGAGGCCATGCAGGATATTTTAGTTCATCTCGGCATTCCGTCCGAACACATAGGCATGTTTTCCGGGGCGGTAAAGGGCGACAAGGACGCATCCGGGAAAAAAAAGTTGACCAAAAAACAAAAACTGGATGATGTGGTCAAAAATCCTAAATACCGGGTGATTCTGGCGACCTACGCAATGATGAAACTCGGAATTGATATCCCCCGGCTCGACATGGGAATTGACATCAGTCCGAAGAGTGAGGCCGTGCAGACTGTGGGGCGCATCAGGAGGCCGTTCCCGAACAAGCCGACCCCAGTCTGGTTTACGGTTGTCGATTCCAGCCGGAAATTCCAGGCCCTGTACCATAGCCGGGAACGGGAACTGCTGTCGAAGGGCAGCGTAGAAATAAGACCGATTAAAGCTTTATGACATTGAGTGAAACTAACAAAACTGCTGTTGAGGCCGGAGCCGGGAATGATTCTGCCCGGATTCCTGGCCGCAAAAAAAAATACGAGACGAAGCGTGAAATGCAGATAGCGAAAAACCGCTACCATAAAACGCTGACCTACAAAGTCAAAAACCGGGCGCGGTATCATGTGGATTCCGATTACCGGGAATCGGTGCGGCTGCAAAACCGGAAAGCAAATGAGCGGAAGAAACGTATTATGCTGGCGCAGGCAGTCGTCCGGGGAGGGAAGTACCTGCGTGCGGTGATGAATGAACCGCCCATTGTCGTTGCTGGGGAAGAGCTGATAACAAGAAAAAGATTTTTGGAGTTAATCAGCCGGTCGTACCCAACTCTGGTACGGTGGAGGGCACACAGGAAATTCACCGTGGAGGAAGTGCACATTTCCGTGGTCCGGAACGGTCGAGTTGTCCCCCGTCTGGAACAGATAGCCTACCGGAAAAAAGATTTAATTCAATTTATCGACGCCAACCGCGAGTATGTCGGATTGACGAAAACGAGCTAACTCTTTTCTAATTTGCAACGATTGCAAATTTTTTTCGCAAAAACCAGAAACAGAAATAAACCATGAGTCAAGAAACATCCAATCGTTCCAGAGCGTTGCCCCCGCAGGGAGGTTCCGCTATCGTAGAAACCGCCGTCACGCAGAACCGCGTTCCGGTAACGGGCGGTGCGCATTCCATGCCGCTGAATCCGTTGTACAATGATAACCGCCCGTCAAATAATCCGGCGTATGTGGCCGTTGGCGCGTCCCTGACGCTTCCGGGGCGGCAAATGTATTCATCCGTGAAAATTATGGCCACAGTCACCCTTCCGGCTTTTCCAGACGATGAATCCATTCAGGCTGCGGCGCAGGCCGCCGGAAATATGGCGGAGACGTTTTTATACGAAGAAGCCGACCGTTTTAAAGATTTTCTTCCGGAAGAAGGGAGGGGGCGTTGCTGATGGCCGGGGAATCGCCAAAACGGTCGAGGTCGCAAAAAGTATCTGCCCCGGCGGGGCTGGCCGAACTGCGTGCCGACCTTGTGAAAGGCGGGCGTGGGCGGGCTATGGACGGCAGCCGCATCGGTGTGGATGACTGGATGATTCCCACGGGAATCTTCCACTTGGATTACGCTTTTTTGGGCGGCATCCAGGAAGGCCAGGTGACGATGTTCCTGGGGCTTCCGTCCGCGCATAAAACGACTATCGCCCTGAAAACCATTGCCGGGCTGCACCGGAAATACCCGAATAAATGGGCAGTGCTTGTGGACGCGGAAGACAACTACGACCAGAAATATTCCCAGGATTTGGGCATTGATACCGACCGCCTGGAAGTCATCAAACCCTTTGACGGGCCTACCGCCGTTGATGCGCTGGAAGCCGCATTGCGCGTCCCGGAAGTAGGGCTTGTCGTGTTGGATTCTATTCCCGCCTGTTCTGGGATGCAGGTGCTTACCAAATCGGCGGAAGATGCCAGCGTGTCGGAATTGGCGACAATCATGAGCCGGATGGCGAGTAAAATCACTTCGACGCTTGTAACGGAAAAAGAAAAAGGGCATCTGGTGTCCGTCATTCTTTTAAATCAGTTCCGGTCTAAAATCGGCGTCATGTTCGGGAATCCGCTGACCAGCCCCGGAGGTTATTTTATCAACCACCTGGCGACGAGAAAAATCGTGTTCCGGTCAAAGCCCATCCTCCAAAGCACCAGCCTGGATGAAAAAGCGGAAGGAGTGGCCCAGATTTCTTTCACGGTGGAAAAATCAAAGTTCGGCGGCCCTGTCCGGGCTGGGGAATTTTTCATGTCGCATCTTCCGCAGGGCTACCCGGTGATGAACCCGTCGGCAACCAAGGAAAGCACCCGCATCTGCGTCAACCGCCCCTATTTACAGGGGGAGGTGATTGAAGAGCCGCAGGTAGTCCAGCTGGCCGTGAAATACGGGCTGCTTTCCGGCGCGGGGGCCAACATGTCTTGTCCGCTTGTCTCCCAGGAAAAGATGTCCAAGACGCAATGGATGCTGTGGCTTAGGGACCACCC
>ULPK01029810.1_pt1 | contig 9650 bp, 9 predicted proteins | sample 1953421 | NCBI WGS metagenome assembly ULPK01 (sample SAMEA4835627, study PRJEB28245) | human gut metagenome | biome: gut microbiome; material: fecal sample | place: Denmark | collected 2008 | reverse complement strand
CAGGAGATTCGTAAGAGAGAGCATTACGAGAAGCCTAGCGTAAAACGTAAGAAGAAGTCTGAAGCAGCAAGAAAACGTAAATATAACTAATGCAAGACAACAGTCCTCGGCGTAATCACCGGGGACTTTGTACTTATGAGGGAAACAAAATGTGGAATTATGAAATACTGGGAACAGATATCTATCATCTGTTAGCAGCGTTTGTATTGTACAGTATTCTTGGCTGGGCATTGGAATCTACCTATATGTCTTTCTGCAATCACAAGCTGACCAACCGTGGCTTCGGCAAAGGTCCCTTTTGCCCGATCTACGGTTTCGGCGGAGTGCTGGGATATCTGATTTTAAGTCCCCTGCGCGGGAAACTGGTAAAGCTGTATTTTCTTGGAGCCATTCTGGCCACCACTTTTGAATATCTGGTGGGAATCGGTATGATCCGTTTCCTCGGAGAACTCTGGTGGGATTATAACAACAAGCCCTTCAATTACCGTGGTATCATCTGCCTGGAAAGTACTGTTGCCTGGGGCTTTTATGCAATAGGAATCGTACAGTTCGTTCACGATGCCATGTATCACATTATTGACAGAGTACAGATCCAGGTGGGCATCCGTTTGATTCAGGTAATTCTGGCGATTGTAGCTGTGGATTATGTGGTCCAGCTGATCAAAGTATTTCACATCGATGTGCGCAGCAAGGGTGAAGCCCTGAAGGAACGCTGTCAGGCACTGATCACCAGACTGTAGTGTTTCGGACGGTTGGATTACAGGTATATACAAGGCCATACGACCATATCTTTTAGAAGAAAGGATAAGGGAGTGTGGCTTTTTTATGCAAAAAAACAGGAAAAGGATTTTCACATGGATCTTACTTTTTACGGTCAGCATACAGGTATTCTGGTGGGACGGGATCAGTGTATCTGCGGAGCCGGCGGCAATCGAAGCTCCCAGTGCCGTGCTTCTGGAGAGCTCTACCGGGAAAGTGATCTTTGAACAGAATGCCAGAGAGCGCAGAAGTCCCGCCAGTATTACCAAGATCATGACATTGCTATTGACATTCGAGGCATTGGATCAGGGGAAGATAAAACTGGAGGATCCGGTGACCGTCAGTGCTTACGCCAGTTCCATGGGAGGTTCCCAGGTATTCCTGGCGGAGAACGAGGTACAGACCTTGGAGACCATGATCAAATGTATTGCTGTAGCTTCTGGCAACGATGCCAGTGTGGCGGTGGCAGAATACATAGCGGGGAGTGAAGAGGCTTTCGTGGATCAGATGAATCAAAAGGCGGCAGAACTGGGAATGGTGGATACACATTTCGAGGATTGTTGCGGACTGACGGATTCCGACGGACACTATACGACAGCCATGGATGTGACCATTATGTCCAGAGAGCTTACGGTGAAATATCCCAAGGTCTTTGAATATACCGGTATCTGGATGGAAGACATCACCCATGAGACCAGACAGGGCAGCTCTACATTTACCCTGAACAGTACCAACAAGCTGTTGAAACAGTACCAGTGGGCTACGGGACTGAAGACCGGATCCACCTCCAAGGCTAAATTCTGCCTGTCTGCCACTGCCACGAAGGATGGTATTGACCTGATTGCCGTGGTCATGGGAGCCCCGGACTACAAGGCACGTTTTAAGGATGCTCAGACACTGTTAAGTTACGGTTTCAATGTCAGTGACCTGTATCTGGATGAGAATACGGATGCATTGGAGGACCTTCGGATAGAAGGCGGCGTGGAAGATACGGTACCTGTCAGATACCAGAGCGAATTCCGATATCTGGATACGGAAGGCAATTCGCTGGACGGAGTGAAGAAAACCATAGAGTTACCGGAGGAGGCACAGGCGCCTGTCGCAAAGGGGGCGGAGGCAGGCAGAGCGGTCTATCTGTTGAACGGAGTGGAGATCGGAAGCGTTCCGATCCTGTATGAAAATGATGTGGCGAAAGCGGTATACAAGGACTACCTCTTTAAAATAATGGAATTTTATCTTTTGTAAGCCCGAAAAATATGTTATACTATAGAACATATTGGCAATTAACTGGAAATAGACCATGGGGGCAAAGAATTTGGATGTGGTGATTACCGTGATCGCAGTGATCCTGGTGGTTCTTGTATGGATAATGCTGTACGACAGCAATCGTTTTGTGGTACGGCATTATTTCCTGCGGGATCAGAGAATCAAAAAGCCTGTTAAGGCAGTGGTTCTGGCGGATCTGCACAATAAGAGATACGGAAAAGAAAATGAGCGCCTGCTGCAGGCCATTGATGAGATAAGGCCGGACATGATCCTGATCGCCGGAGATATTCTGACGGCAAAGCCGAAGGCAAGTCTGGAGACGGCGGTGGACCTGCTTACGAAGCTTGCCGGGAAATATCCGATCTACTACGGCAACGGCAATCATGAACACCGTTTGAAACTGTACCCGGAGAACTACGGAGATATGGCGGAGCGGTACGAGGAGGCCCTGCAGAAGATCGGAATCCGGAGGCTGGTGAATGAACATACCGTTCTGGAAGAATCCGGGATCTGCATTTACGGATCGGAGATCGACAAGCTGTATTACAAGCGCTTCGGGATCCAGCCCATGGATCCGGAGTATCTGAAAAGTCTGTTGGGACAACCTTCCGCAGAAAAGTATACGATTCTGATCGCCCACAATCCGGATTATTTTCCGAAATACGCGGACTGGGGAGCAGATCTGGTGCTGGCCGGCCATGTCCACGGTGGTATGGTGAGAGTCCCCATCTGGGGAAAAGGCGTGGTGTCTCCCAATGTGAGACTTTTTCCAAAATATGATGGCGGAGAGTTTACACTGGGGAAAACCAGAATGCTGCTCAGCAGAGGACTGGGAATGCATACGATTCCGATCCGGCTGTTCAATCCTGGAGAGGTCCTGGAAGTGGATCTGCTGCCGGGGGGAGAAGAGGCCGGTGGGAGTGATGAGGGGAAATAGGAGTTTTATTACATGGCAATATCTGTAAAACTGGAAGCATTTGAAGGTCCTCTGGATCTGTTGCTTCATTTGATCGAGAAAAACAAAATAGACATCTATGATATTCCTATTGTGGAGATCACGGCCCAGTATCTGGATTACATCAGGCAGATGCAACGGGAAGATATGAACGTCATGAGTGAATTCCTGGTAATGGCGGCAACACTGATCGATATCAAGTGCAAAATGCTGCTGCCCAAGGAAGTGAACGAGGACGGCGAGGAAGAGGATCCCAGAGCGGAGCTGGTACAGAAGCTGTTGGAATACAAGATGTACAAATATATGTCCTTCGAACTCAGAGACCGGCAGGGGGATGCTGCCAGAAATATGTACAGAGAACAGAGACTTCCGAAGGAAGTGGAAGCCTACAGACAGCCCATCGATTACGAAGAGCTGATCGGCGATATGAACTTGAACAAGCTTCATGAAATATTCAAATCTATTGTGAAGAAACAGGAGGACAAGATCGACCCTGTCCGCAGCCAGTATGGCAATATCGAAAAGGACGAGGTGGATATGGACATCAAGATGCTGTATGTGGAAGCTTATGCCAGAGAACATAAGACCTTCAGTTTCCGAAAGCTTCTGGAGAAGCAGAACAGCAAAATGGAGGTCATCGTTACTTTCCTGATCATTCTGGAGCTGATGAAGACCGGCAAGATCAACATCAGTCAGGAAAATATATTCGATGATATTATGATTACATCTAACGTTTAAGATACAGTGAGGTCGGAACATGGAACGCAGTAAAGCAGAAGCAGTAATAGAAGCCATCCTTTTTACCATGGGGGATTCCGTGGAGATCAGCAGACTTGCGGAAGTGATCGAAGAGGATGTGAAGACCACAAAATCCATTTTAAAAGATATGGCGGCGCGGTATGAGGAAGAGAACCGTGGCATCGGACTGACACAGTTTGACAATTCGGTACAGCTGTGTACCAAGTCGGATATGTATGAATACCTGATCAAGATCGCCAAGACTCCCCGAAAGATGACATTGACGGATACGGTTCTGGAGACCCTGTCCATCATTGCCTATAAGCAGCCGGTAACAAGACTGGAGATCGAGAGAGTCAGAGGGGTCAGCTGCGATCATGCCATCAATAAGCTGTTGGAATACGATCTGATCACGGAGTTAGGGCGGCTGGATGCTCCCGGAAGACCTCTGCTGTTCGGCACAACGGAACAGTTCCTTCGCTGCTTTGGTGTGAAGAGCCTGGAGGAACTGCCGGAACTGAACCCGGTGCAGGTGGAGGAATTCAAACAGCAGGCGGAGCAGGAAGTACAGCTCACATTAAACATATAATAGAATAGGACAAAGAATCAGCCTCATAATAATCATAGTAATAAGGGACTCTTTTGGGAGTGATGATTATGCGAGGCTTTTTTTGTGCCCTTTTCGCCGGAATTCTGTGTCTGGAAAGTATAGGCGGATTCTGTCGGCAGGGGTATGTCAGCGAGGGAATCCGGGAACAGGCTACGCACCTTTTTAATGAAACAGCGGAAAAGGAAGCCGGGCAGCTGCAGGAGGATTTACACCTGTATGCACAGGCGGCGGTGCTTCTGGATGCCGACTCCGGGCGGGTACTATATGGAAAAAATGAAGAGACTCCCATGGCAATGGCCAGCACCACCAAGATCATGACCTGCATTCTGGTGCTGGAAAATGCAAAGGTGGAGGAAGAGGTCAGTATTTCCGCCTATGCAGCCACTATGCCCAAGGTAAAGCTCTATGTGAAAAAGGGGGAGCATTATACGGTAAGAGAACTGCTGTTTTCCCTGATGCTGGAAAGCCATAATGATGCTGCTGCGGCACTGGCGGAATATATCGGCGGAAAGCTTCTGGGTGAGACGAAAGAGACTTCGGAGCATACTACAGAAGAGAGTAAGGCAGCATTACATAGATTTGCACAGGCGATGAATGAAAAGGCGGTGGAGATCGGCTGCGAGGATACCTGGTTTATCACTCCCAACGGGCTGGATGCCACAGAGACATTGACATTACCTGACGGGAGTATTCTGGAAAAGGAGCACCATACCACAGCAAAGGATCTGGCCTGTATTTTACGGTACTGTATCAGAGAGTCTTCCCAGAGAGATCTGTTCCGGGAGATCACCCGGACACAGGAGTACTGTTTCACGGAAAACGGACGCTCCTTTCAGTGCCACAACCACAATGCCTTTTTGCAGATGATGGACGGAGCTTTTACCGGCAAGACCGGATTTACGAACAAGGCGGGGTACTGCTATGTGGGAGCACTGGAACGGGATGGAAAATGTATGATTGTGGCACTTCTGGCCTGTGGGTGGCCGAATCATAAGACCTATAAATGGAGTGACAGCAGAGAGTTGTTTGGATATGGACTGGAAAATTTTGTTTACCGGAAGTTCGGAGAGGAAGAATTTTCCGGACGGGAACAGTACCTTATGCCGATCCCGGTGACGGAGGCACAGGATGAGGAATTGACAGGAGAAGTGCAGCTGGCGGTGGAACTGGATCCGGAGGCGGAAGGAGCGGAAGGCCTGCTTATGCGCACAGACGAGAAAGTGGAGATTCTCTACCGGAAAGAGAAAGAACTGAAGGCACCTGTAAAGGAAGGAACGACGGTGGGAGAAATCTGTTATCTGGTGGATGGCGAAATCTGGCGCAGGGAGCGGCTGTATGCTGCTTGGACAGTGGAGGCCGTGGATCTTTCCTGGTGCGGCAGACAGATCCTGAAACGTTTTCTGGTAGCATTCCCGTAGGGATTGCAGAAAAATGGAATGGAAAAAATGACGGGGAAATTGTTCAAAATGAGGTACAATATATAAAAAATGTAAAAATCTGCAATTCGTTCTTTGCGAGTTGCAGATTTTATGTTATACTACAAACTGTTAATCATGGGGGCATTTGTGCTTCTATATTAATAAACGTTTTCTATTATATTTTATTATATTATCAACGGAGGGCTGAAAACATATGAGTACTACTTCAAAAGCGAGTCAAAGAATAGCAGCTTTACTCGATGACAACAGTTTCGTTGAAATCGGCGGACTTGTAACCGCAAGAGCTACGGATTTCAATCTGAAACCCAATGAAACTCCTTCTGACGGTTGTATTACCGGCTACGGAGTGATCAATGGTAATCTTGTATATGTATATAGCCAGGACGCTTCCGTACTGAACGGAACCATCGGCGAGATGCATGCAAAGAAGATCACCAATCTCTACGATCTGGCTATGAAGACCGGAGCACCTGTGATCGGACTGATCGAATCAGCAGGTTTAAGACTGCAGGAAGCAACCGATGCACTGGCTGCATTTGGTGAGATCTATTTAAAGCAGACCATGGCTTCCGGCGTGATCCCTCAGATCACTGCTGTATTCGGAACCTGTGGCGGTGGCTTAGGACTGTTCCCTACCATGACCGATTTCACTTTCATGGAAGAGAAGAATGCCAAGCTGTTCGTAAATGCTCCTAACGCTCTGGACGGTAATGTGATCACCAAGTGTGATTCTTCTTCCGCTAAATTCCAGGCAGAAGAGAGCGGTATTGTTGACGTGGTAGCTGACGAAGCAACCATTCTGGAGAAGGTAAGAGAGCTGGTAAGCTTCCTGCCTGCCAACAACGAGGATGATGCAAGCTTCTTAGAGGATTGCACTGATGATCTGAACCGTGTAAATCCTGAGATCGCAGGCTGCGTCGGCGACACATCCGTTGCTCTGTCCATTCTGGCAGATGACAACAACTTCTTCGAGGTGAAGGCCGGATATGCTAAGAACATGGTAACCGGTTTCTTACGTCTGGATGGCGTTACCGTTGGTGCGGTAGCTAACCGTTCCGAGATCTGCGACGAAGAAGGCAAGGTAGCAGAGAAGCTGGATGCAGTTCTGACTGCAGAGGGCTGTGAGAAGGCTGCTGAGTTCGTAAACTTCTGTGATGCTTTCGGCATTCCTGTACTGACCCTGACCAATGTAAAGGGTTACGAAGCAACTCTGGCTTCCGAGAAGGCTATCGCAAAGGCTGCTGCAAAGCTGACCTACGCATTTGCCAACGCTACCGTTCCCAAGGTGAACGTTGTGATCGGCAAGGCTCTGGGAACCGCTTATGTGGTAATGAACTCCAAGGCAATCGGTGCGGATATCACCATGGCATGGCCGGATGCACAGATTGGTGCTATGGACGGCAAGCTGGCTGCCAAGATCATGTATGATGGCCAGGGCGCTGATGTGATTAATGAAAAGGCTGCTGAGTACGAAGCACTTACTCTGAATGTAACCAGCGCAGCCAAGAGAGGATATGTGGACCAGATCGTAAATGCTGCTGATACCAGAAAATATGTGATCGGCGCATTCGAGATGCTATTCACCAAGAGTGAAGACCGTCCTGCCAAGAAACACGGAACTGTATAAGAAAGGGTGATTGTAAAATGAAGAAATTTTTAAGCTTAGTATGTATGATTACCTGCATCTTTGGTTTGACCGCGTGCGGCAGTGAGGAGACCTATACGGATTATGAGCAGCGCAAGATGGACACTGCAATCCAGATAGCTACCCAGTATGTGATTCCTTCTCTGGAGAATTTTGAAGACGAAGCTGCACTGGAGAGCTTCTCTGAGTATACCGCTGATGAAGTGGCATATATGGTACAGGAAAATGTAGGTATCACCGTTGATGGTTATGCATACAAAACTGCTATCGAGTCCTTCAACTCCGCTAAAAAGTCCATTGGCGGCATTACCGCTGTCGGTGATGCAGAAGCTGCCATCGATGATGATCAGATCATTGTACATGTAGATGTGACCGGTGCCAAACAGAATGCACAGGCAGAAGTGATCTTCACCAACGATATGTTCCTGAGCATGGAGTCTGCAGCGCTGAACCCCGTGGAGTCCATGGGTGGCCTGATGACCAAAGCTGCACTGAACACTCTGATCGGTATGGGAACTGTATTCGTAATGCTGATCATGATCTCACTGATCATTTCCCTGTTCAACTTCATTCCGAAGATCCAGGCTGCATTCAGCAAGAAGGATAAGGAGGAAGAAGCAAAGAACGCAGGTATTGATAAGGCTGTAACTCAGATCGTTGCACAGGAAGAACCCGAGGCAGATGACACTGAGCTGGTCGCTGTTATTGCAGCTGCGATCGCAGCAAGCGAAGGTGCGGTAAGCACTGACGGATTTGTAGTTCGTTCTATCCGCAAAGTAAGATAATCGTAAAAACGTTAGGAGGATATTAAAATGAAAAATTATACCATTACCGTAAATGGCAACGTATATGATGTAGTAGTAGAAGAGGGCGCATCTACCGGAGCACCCGTAGCAGCAAAGGCTCCCGCAGCTCCCAAGGCAGCACCCAAGGCTCCCGCAGCAGCTCCCAAGGCAAGCGGCGCAGCAGGCAGCATCAAGGTTGAGGCCGGTGCAGCTGGTAAAATCTTCAAGGTAGAGGCAAGTGTTGGACAGGCTGTTAAGAAGGGTGATGCTGTCATCATTCTGGAAGCTATGAAGATGGAGATCCCTGTAGTAGCTCCCGAAGACGGCACTGTAGCAAGCATTGACGTTGCAGTTGGTGATACTGTTGAGGCTGGTGCAGTTCTGGCAACTCTGAACTAGGCATTTTACATCAGCTCTATAAACAACAGGAGGTCATCAAATGGAATATATAGCTAGTACGCTTAACAACCTGATTCATCAGACAGCGTTTTTTAACCTGACCTGGGGAAACTATGTCATGATTCTGGTTGCATGCTTTTTCCTTTATTTAGCTATCCGTCATGAGTTCGAGCCTTTGCTCTTACTCCCGATAGCGTTCGGTATGCTGTTGGTAAACATTTATCCCGATATCATGCTGCACCCTGAAAATGCAGCAAACGGTGCCGGCGGCTTACTGTATTATTTCTACAAGCTGGATGAACTGGCAATCCTGCCTTCCCTGATCTTCATGGGTGTAGGTGCCATGACAGACTTTGGTCCTCTGATTGCGAACCCCAAGAGCTTCCTTCTGGGAGCTGCTGCGCAGTTTGGTATCTTCGCAGCATACTTCGGAGCAATCTGGCTGGGATTCAACGACAAGGCAGCTGCAGCAATCTCCATCATCGGTGGTGCTGACGGCCCTACCTCCATCTTCCTTGCTGGTAAGCTGGGACAGACGGCGATCCTGGGACCTATCGCAGTGGCAGCATATTCTTACATGTCACTGGTTCCCATTATCCAGCCCCCTATTATGAAGCTTCTCACTACTGAGAAAGAGAGAAAGATCAAGATGGGTCAGCTTCGTCCCGTATCCAAGCTGGAGAAGATCCTGTTCCCCATCGTTGTTACCATCGTTGTATGTCTGATCCTTCCCACCACAGCTCCTCTGGTAGGTATGCTGATGCTGGGTAACCTGTTCCGTGAGTCCGGTGTTGTTCGTCAGCTGACTGAGACAGCATCCAATGCTCTGATGTACATCGTAGTTATTCTGCTGGGTACTTCCGTAGGTGCTACCACCAGCGCAGAAGCATTCCTGAATGCAGATACCTTGAAGATCGTAGCTCTGGGTCTGATCGCATTCATGTTCGGTACCGCCGCAGGTGTTCTGTTTGGTAAACTGATGTGTGTATTTTCCGGTGGAAAGATCAATCCTTTGATCGGTTCCGCAGGTGTATCCGCAGTTCCTATGGCAGCA
>ULPK01026330.1_pt1 | contig 9669 bp, 8 predicted proteins | sample 1953421 | NCBI WGS metagenome assembly ULPK01 (sample SAMEA4835627, study PRJEB28245) | human gut metagenome | biome: gut microbiome; material: fecal sample | place: Denmark | collected 2008 | reverse complement strand
CTTTTTTGTGATCATATTCTGTTTTATTTAAATGTGTATGCAAAGTAACGAAAAATAGACTTATTTTAGGGATAATAATCATTCAATAAAAGGAAAATATTTGGTCTAGTGTCAATTTGGTCATGTTTGTGATGTTACAATTTAGTGTAAAATATGAAGGAGAATCGCTCCTAGAAAGCTCACAGGCGCTATATGATAGCTTATTGGTGTAACACATTCGTTGTTAAGGTTTAGTCCAGTCGTTATTATCCGAAATAAAAAATTAAGCTTAACTACTTACTGATAAGTACAAGACTTGATAATGAGAAGTACTTAAGTTGTCTGATTCTTGTACATCAGTTGAGTAAAAGATGTACAACGTTGGAGTAGACGATGTACTACGATTGAACTAAAGATGTACAGCGTTTGATCTATACTATTAGGATGTCAAATCTGAAAGGGCTGAATGTTGGTATCACTTTAAAGGATAATATTCATTCAAAAAAGGATAATATGTGGTCAGAGAAGGAAAGTTTGGGGTATTTCGGTTGTTACAATATTAGGGAAAATAAAAAAATATCCTCGCTGTAATCCTCCTGTGGCACATTCTACATGCTGTAGGAGTGTAACGCCCTCTTTTTCTATGGCAAAAGAACTTGTAAATTTGCAGAAAAATAACACGAAATCATTTATCTCTATTTTTCTGATAATTATGAAAATATTCACAAAGTTGGTATCTGTCTTTTTGCTCGTAGCAATTGGTAGTCTCTTTTTCTTTTCATGTGCTGAAAAAGAAAAATGCACTCCAATGGTTTCATTCCTTGAAACCGCTCTTCAGCAGGCAGGAGAGAACCGTGTGGAACTGGAAAAGGTCTTATCTCATTATAAAACTGATCCGGCGGATAGTTTGAAATATAAGGCCGCTTGTTTTTTGATAGAGAACATGCCTTATTACACCTATTATAAGGGCAAGCAGTTGGACCGATATCTTACTTACTATACTTTACTACAGGAAACACGTGGATTGGGGATTTCTCCCCAAGTAGTGGCTGACTCTGTTTGTCACATGTATGGGGCATTGTATTTAGATTCTTTGCAATCCTATAGAGATATTGAAACTGTTGATTCTGCTTATTTATGTAATAATATTGAATGGTCATTTAAGGTGTGGCAGGAACAACCATGGGGGAAACATGTTTCGTTTGCAGATTTTTGTGAATATCTTCTTCCTTATCGTATTGGTGACGAGACCTTGACTAGCTGGCGTGAATCTATTTATCAGAAGTATAATCCTTTGCTCGATTCTTTACGTGCATCCGGAGTACTTGATAAAGAAGACCCGATTGTGGCAGCCCGTTGTTTGCTCGATTCAATTCGTAAAGGAGGAGTGGTATTTACTACTGCCGTTCCTGCCAGCCTTCCTCATGTGGGACCGGAAGTTGCGCAACTGAAAGCAGGTAGTTGCCGGGAACTTTCAGACTTTGTCGTTTATGTTTGTCGTGCGTTGGGTATTCCGTGTTCAATTGATTTCATGCCGATTCGCGGTGATGAGAATGATAGCCATCAATGGGTAGCATTTTCAGATAAGTATGGCATACTTTATTATCATGAATTTCCTAACGGTGTGAGTGAAGTACGAAAAGACGCAATGTGTGGAATGCCCAAGATAAAGGTCTATCGCAATACCTTTAGTCTGAATCGTGCTATGCAGGAAGAAATGCTGAAATTGGATACTGCTATTGTTCCTCTTTTCAAAGATCCGCATATCGTAGATATTACTTTCCCTTATACCAAAGATTTCAAGAAAGAACTCCACATACCAAAGGACGCTCTATATAAAGGTAAGCCACGTTCAAGAATTGCTTATCTATGTGCCAGCAAACGGATGGATTGGGAGCCTGTTGCATGGACAGAGTTCGATGGTAAAAACATTGTCTTTACGGATATACAAAAAGGACCCGTCATGCGGGTTGCCACTTACGAGCGAGGACGACTTCGTTTTTGGACCGATCCTTTTGAAATAAATGTTTCCAATGAGTTTCATTTTTTCACTCCTTCGGATAGTGTACAGGATGTTACTTTGTTTGCAAAATATACTTTGCGGGCAGATGAGATGTTTTTGAATCGTATGATAGGCGGAACATTTGAAGGAAGCAATGATCCTGATTTTCGTGAAAAAGAAGTCTTGTACTTGATAAACGAGAAACCGAAAAGACTACAGACTGTTGTTCAATCGTATTCTTCAAAATCGTATCGCTATGTCAGATATATAGGTCCCAAAGATTCACACTGTAATATTGCGGAGGCGGCTTTTTATACTCCTAATGATACCGCTTCTTTAAAAGGTAAAGTTATAGGTACTCCCGGATGTTTTCAAAAAGATGGTTCGCATGAGTATACAAATGTATTTGATGGGGATGTCACAACTTCTTTTGATTATATCGAACCTTCCGGTGGTTGGTCAGGTCTTGATCTTGGAACTCCTAAGCAGATAGGAAGAATTGTTTATACGCCTCGGAGTTATGATAACTATATTCGTTCGGGTGATGATTATGAGTTATTCTATTGTGCAAGGAGGAATAATTGGAAATCTCTTGGAGACCAAAGGTCTAAAGCGGACTCGCTGATTTATATCAAAATTCCAGTGAATGCTTTACTTTTATTATGTAACAATACACGAGGAATATAGGAACGAATATTTGTGTATACAGCAGCTGAACAAATTTGGAAGTAAATTCAGATATGATTTTAATAAAAACTTGATTTATTTTGCTAATTGTCATTTATTAAGCTAGCGATATATGATTTAGTAAAGATGAACAAGTTTAATAAGTAAATAATTATTAATGATTAAATTTTAAAATTATGATTTCGAGAAAGAAAAGCCTTTTTTTAAGCGTATCAGTATTGATTCTATTTGTGGCGTTAGTTGCACAAAGTTGTAGTTCGGAGAATGACGATTTTGTTGCTAATCCCAACTCATCATTAGAAATGAGAGCTAACCTAGAATCAATGGATAATCGTGCAACAATTGTCAATTCTATAGCCGAATCTGATGAATTATTAGATTACGGAATGAACTGTATGTTACTTGCTGAGAAGTTAAAATCATATACTTCAACTTTGACTCCAGAAGAATTTGATGAACTTATGAATAACTTAAATAATGATGATTATATGATAGAACTTGTGAGTAAGGTTGACATTGAAAAAGAGGCTTTAATGGTAGAGAATGCACGACAGGAACTATTAGCTAATAAAAGTTTTAAGTTGTTAGATGAGTCCGAAAAAATGAATGTTTTTATTAGATTCTCTGATAATTCGCAGAATACTATGCAACATCTATTGCTAAAAAGTCCGGGTGAAAGTGCAGGAGGTGTTACTAAAGCGGAATGTAAGCGTAGATATGATGAAGACTACGCTTATGCTTCTGCTATTTATCTATCATCTATGCTCCTTTGTTCTTGTGCAACGGGGGGCTTGGTGTATGTCTTTGTGCTATTGGTGCTTCTGCTGGCTATGACTATGCAACAACTCTTGCTGATCGTAGTTATTATGATTGTTTGTCAAATGCTATAGATCGCTAAATGAGGTATTATAATATCTTTATAGTTTTAGCTATACTATCTGTATTGCTCATGACAATTAATAGAAACTATAATTATTTGATAAATGACTGGTATATTTCAGGTGTTTATGTGTTAATGTGGGTCTTTCTTTTTCTTTATACAGTAAGTAAAGTTCCTAAAAAGAAAAAAGGCTTGAAAGAATATCTTCCTAGCATTTTAGCCTTTCTTGTGGTTCTATTAAATGTCTTGGATGTGCTTAGAAGACATGTTATGTGTTAAAATAAGTAGATGAAAACTTAGGAATAAATACTTAATGTTTTGTGGTTTATAATCAACTTTTTATTTATTCCTAAGTAATAATGAGTTTTTATATGTCAAAAGTGAGTATTACTCAAATCGGCTTTGCTCTTCTTTGCATTGGTAGTGTTTTTATGTATTCTACCCAGATAACCGATCCCTATATTGTTTCTAAATGGTTATATACGATCTTATTTGTTTTAATTATAACAATATATTGTTCAATTAGAATGTTATTAGGAAAATCTGTAAAATTTGATACACGATTGGCTGGGATGAGTATTGTTATTGTTTCTAGTTTACAAGCAATATATGGTCTGTCTCAATGTTTTAATATAACCACCTTTAATACTTTTTATAAGATAATGGGGAGTTTTGAAAATCCTACGGGATTTTCTGCTTGTCTTTGTGTCAGTTTACCCTTTTTTGTTGTATTCCAATTATTAAATGAAAATAAGCAAATACGGTATCTAGTATGTTTTTTAGGGATTATTGTTGTAATAGCAATTGTACTATCATATTCAAGAGCTGGAATTATTAGTGTTGCAATAGTAATTGCGATATTTTTGTTTCAAAAGCTTAAACAGAAAAGAATTTGGAAGTATCTATTATTATGTAGCAGTCTGATATTATTGTTGTTTGGTTGCTATTGGATGAAGAAAAACTCAGCCGATGGTAGACTGCTGATTTGGCAATGTGGTATAAATATGGTAAAAGATGCTCCTTGGATAGGTCATGGGTTGGGTAGTTTCGAAGCGCACTATATGGATTATCAGGCAAATTTCTTTAAGCAATGCGGACAAAGCCGTTTTTCTATGTTGGCAGATAATGTGAAACAACCATTTAATGAATATCTTGGACTTCTTTTAAATTTTGGGATTATTGGTTTATTAGTATTGTTGTTATTGATGGTAATAATTATATATTGCTATAGGAAGAATCCAAGTGTAGAAAAGCAAATAGCCTTTTATTCTTTGTCTTCAATAGGAATATTCTCGTTCTTTTCTTATCCATTTGCATATCCTTTCGTTTGGGTTGTGACATTTTTAAGCATATTCATAATAACTAGTGAATATATCAAACCTTTATTTTCTAATATCCTAATAAAGAAAATAGCTTGTATGTTCATACTTACATATTCTCTTTTCGGGAGTAGTAAATTGTTCGAACGTATTCAAGCAGAATTAGACTGGGGAAAAGCTTCTACGCTAGCGTTATGTAAGTCATATAATGAAACTCTTCCAACCTATGAGAGATTAGAAAAGATGTTTGTGAGTAATCCCTATTTTCTCTATAATTATGCTGCTGTTCTTCAAGAAATGAAGCAATATACCGAAAGTCTAGAAGTGGCTTTAAAATGTCGTCAATATTGGGCAGATTATGATTTAGAGTTAATAATTGGGGAAAATTACCAGCAGCTTAACAAACCTGAACTGGCGGAAAAATATTATAATAGTGCATCTATGATGTGCCCTTCGCGCTTTCTACCTCTTTATAAACTATTCCATTTATACAAAACGAATGGTGAAAAAGAACGATCGCTTGCTATGGCTGAGGCCGTTATTAGCAAACCGATGAAAATTAAGACAACTACTATTAGGATGATGAAAAGAGAAATGGAAAGAGAAATACAAAAAATGAATATGTCTATAAAACTAGAATGAATATGGAATTAATACGGTTGTTGTCAATCACTTCGCTTGTGCATTTAGGAATCTACGGATTGTTTGTTGTGTGATAATAGAAATAAATATAGTAACCGAATGAGAATTTATAAAACACTAATGAATAAAACATTCATTTATCTGCTAATAGCAGTATTGGCAGCTTGCAAAAGTACTCCTTACTCTGATGAAACTACTAAAAGTGACCTTCGTGCGCCTGCTTATCCGTTATTAACTTTGCATCCGCATGTGAAACTTTGGTCTATGACGGATGAACTGAACAAACAGAATATGACTTTTGGCGGCAGCACACAACTTCCTTTTGTTGGCTTCTTACGGGTAGACGGTGCTATGTACCGTTTTATGGGTAGTAAAGAACTGCCGATGCAAGCTATCGCTCCGATGGCGCTTGACCATGAAAAGTGGGAAGGAAAGTTCACTTCATTAGTTCCTGATGAAGGATGGGAGCAACCGGATTTTGATGACAAGTACTGGCAATTGTCAGAAGGGGCATTTGGCACGCCTGGCATGTGGGAAGCAAGAACACAATGGACTTCTTCTAATATTTGGGTACGAAGAGAGGTTGAAGTTGATCCGTATCTTCTGGAGCATAAAAAGATTTATTTGCGCTATTCTCATGATGATGTATTTCAATTGTACATCAATGGGAAGCAATTGGTGAATACCGGATATGACTGGGGAGCAAACTTTAAAGTGGAAGTCCCGGACTCAATTCTGCAAACAATGAAAAGTGGAAAAGCGTTGATTGCCGCTCATTGTGAGAATCGTGTGGGAGGAGGATTGGTAGACTTCGGACTCTTTGCCGAGGAACCGACTATGCCGGTGGAAAAGGTAGCCCCCATCTCTTATGAAAAAGAGTGGACGGGAAGATATACTATGGAGCAACCTCAGGAAAATTGGGAAGCCAAAGAGTTTGACGATACAACATGGACAGAAGGACAGGCGGCCTTCGGCACGGATGATCAGCGAAATGTGCATACTCCCTGGTTCTCACCTAATATATGGGTGAGGCGCGAACTGACATTCGACCCGGCATTGGCGAAAAACAAGCAACTGTATTTACGCTATTCACATGATGATGTATTTCAATTGTATGTGAATGGAATGCAACTGGTCAGTACGGGATATGAGTGGAAAAGTGATCTCAGAGTAAATATCCCGGATTCTATTGCAGAAACTATGAAAGATGGGAAAGCCGTGATTGCCGCTCATTGTGAGAATCGTATGGGAGGTGCATTGGTTGACTTCGGACTATATGCAGAATTGAGGGAAGCTGAACAAACGTCTGTCGATGTGCAAGCAACCCAGACGCATTATACCTTCGAATGTGGAGATGTGGAACTGAAACTTAGCTTTACCGCTCCTTATCTGTTGGATGATCTGAAAACACTTGCCCGTCCGGTTAATTATATCTCTTATCAGGCTAAAGCATTGGATGGCAAAGAACATGATGTTGCTGTTTATTTTGAAATAGACCCGCACAAGGCATTTCGTGCCGGACAATCTACACAAATATATGAAAAGGATGGACTGGCTCTGATGAAGACCGGACAGGAAAATCAAAAATTATGGGTGGATAAAGAGAAAGATGGACGGTCATGGGGATATTTCTATCTGGGAACAAAGGATGACGTGACCTGTGCACAGGGGGATGCAGCTGAAATGAGGGCATACTTTATGAAAGAGGGAGATCTGAAACAGATGAGAAAGTCTGCCGAGAAACGCTATGCTGCCTTTGCGCAGAAGCTGGATGTGGGCAGCGATTTCCCGCAACATCTCACTGCAGCCTTTGACGGACTGTATACAATGGCTTATTTCGGCGAGGACTTAAGACCTTATTGGAATAAAGACGGAAAAACAAGCATAGAAGATTTGTATACAGAAGCAGAGAAGGACTATAAAGAATTGATGGCAAAATGTTATGCTTTTGACCGTCAATTGATGGCGGATGCTTACCTTGCCGGAGGAAAAGAATATGCTGAACTCTGTGCTTTGGCTTATCGTCAGTCTGTATCCGCTTTCCAGATGTCTGAAGATTCGGATGGAGAATTGCTTTATTTTACTCCGCAGGTAGGTCCGGTGGATGAATATTATCCGGCTTCACCGCTATATCTTCGCTACAATCCCGATTTGGTAAAAGCGATGCTTAATCCGTTCTTTTATTATAGTGAAAGCGGGAAATGGGGAAAGCCATTTCCTCCGCATGATTTAGGAGGATATCCTATCGTAAACGGGCAGACGATAGGTGGTGATATGCCTGTAGAAGAAGCAGGAAACGGATTGATAATGACTGCTGCTATTGCCAAAATGGAAAAGAATGCTTCATATGCAGAAAAGCATTGGAAGACATTGACTCAATGGGCTGAGTATTTATTGGAAAACGGAACGGATACCGATAACCAGCTTGCTACAGATAATTTCGCAGGAGACTGTCCTCATCATGCTAATTTATCTGCTAAAGGTATTCTGGGTATTGCAGCGTACGCACGTCTGGCGGAAATGCTGAATAAGAAAGAAGAAGCTAAGAAGTATATGAACGCTGCCGGTGAGATGGCTAAAGAATGGGAAATGGCTGCTTATGCGGGTGACCATTACCGACTGGCTTTTGACCAGCCGGATAGTTGGGGGATGAAGTATAATCTGGTGTGGGACAGGCTGCTTGGCTTGAATCTTTTCCCGGAGAGAGTTATTCAGAAAGAGACGGATTTCTATCTTACTAAGATGAATGAGTTTGGATGTCCGTTGGATAGCAGACATAATTATACGAAAGTGGATTGGACAGTATGGTCTGCTTCGTTGAGTGCTGACCGTATGCAATTCCGTAAGCTTATGTTGCCGCTTCATAAGTTTATGAATGAGACTACAGATCGCACACCAATGGCTGATTTGATAAATACGGATGGGAAAACTATAGTAGGATTTACGGGGCGTACTGTAGTAGGTGCCTATTTTATCAGGTTGTTGGAAAAGAAATAATTAGAATCTTAATGTCTTTTAGAAGGTATATTCGGAGCGATATGATATAGTTGATTTATTATTTTAAATAAAAACATTATGAATATGAAAAGTTTGTTTTATTTAGTTGTTACTATGGTAGTAATAATTGCATGTACAAATGAAGAGTTTGATGCTAATTCAGAAGTTAAGAAGGAAGAAGTTAAAACAAAGATTGCATCATTAGCTGAAAAATATGATGTAAACATCGATTTCTTTGAGATTAATCCTTCAGAAAAAACTGAAAATGAGATGTCATTAGAAGAAATAGAAGAATTGTTTCGTGATATAAAACAACTTAGAGAACACCCTGTTGAATTAAAGATGTATAAGGATAAAGAAGAAAATGGCTGTATGTTTTATTCTACTAAAGAGCAGAAACCTAGTGTGCCGCTTGCTAAAACACGTAGTGAAATTTATTCATTCAGTGATTGGATTTGGAATCTTACATGGTTTAGTGTAACTTTGATCGAAGATAACAAAAATGTAACAGTAATGACAGATATAACAGGATTATCAGTTTATACGTATTCTCAATCTTATGCGAGTGGCTATGTATCAGGAAATTCTATATCATTTAATAGTACGGGGAAAATTAAGGCAACTATAACTCAGGTTGTTGGCTTTAACCTTTCTTATGTTATTAATTCTTCAGGGACATACGATAAGAGTGCGGGAAAGGGAAGTGTTACAGTTTCTGCATATTAATGATTATTGAGAATAAAAATTATGATTATGCCTCCAATGTTTTTTGAAATTGTTTATGTTCTGATTTTGTGGATTGGGATATTGGCCGTGTTGAAAAGTCATCAACTTACTAAACCATATAAATATTTATGGGTCATTTTGGTTTTGTTATTTAATCTGTTAGGCATAATTGCCTTTTTGATATGGAAACAGTATCTTAACAAAATGAGCAATAGTGGATCGCATGGAAATGTCTGATTTGATATATAATATGAATCGGGTAAACTTTTTTCTCTATGCTCTTTGTAAATCCGGGATGGATTGAATAGACCATTGAAACTGGTTGTTTTTCTTTGATTTAGCCACCGTTATTATGATGGTGGCTAAATTTCTTATCTTAGATAAAGATACAGGAGGTGCCCCTTTTTTCATAAATGCCATTGTCGTTTCTGTCTATA
>ULPK01014109.1_pt1 | contig 9698 bp, 9 predicted proteins | sample 1953421 | NCBI WGS metagenome assembly ULPK01 (sample SAMEA4835627, study PRJEB28245) | human gut metagenome | biome: gut microbiome; material: fecal sample | place: Denmark | collected 2008 | reverse complement strand
CATTGTAGATTCTTGCGATAGCCTCTGCAAATGTAGGAGCAACAGGAAGAATTGTGAACTTGTCAATCATCTTTTCCTTCGGAACAGGAATTGTGTCAAGAAGAACAACTTCTTTGATGGCGCTGTTCTGGATTCTCTCGATTGCAGGACCTGAAAGAACTGCGTGAGTAGCGCAAGCGTAAACCTCTGTTGCACCGCCCTTTTCAACAATAGCGTTAGCGGCATTGCAGAGAGTACCTGCTGTGTCAATCATATCGTCAACAAGGATAACCTTCTTACCCTTAGCGTCACCGATGATGTTCATAACCTCACAAACATTGGCCTTTGGTCTTCTCTTGTCGATAATAGCAAGACCTGTACCGATTTTTGATGCAAAGTTTCTTGAACGGGTTACAGAACCGAGGTCGGGAGATACAACGATATAATCATCATTTTTGCCACCGATTTTCTCTCTCATATGGTTTGCGAGAAGTGACGCACCCTGAAGGTGGTCAACAGGAATGTTGAAGAAGCCCTGAATCTGATTTGCGTGAAGATCCATTGTAAGCACACGGTCAGCACCTGCACAGGTGATGATATCTGCACAAAGCTTAGCCGAGATCGGATCTCTTGCCTTAGCTTTTCTGTCCTGTCTTGCATAGCCGAAGTATGGCATAACAACTGTGATTCTTGCAGCGGATGCACGCTTCATGGCATCAATCATTATGAGCATTTCCATAAGATTGTCGTTGACGGGAGCACAGGTTGACTGAACAATAAAGCAGTCGCTGCCACGAACAGATTCGTGAAGAGAAACAGAGATTTCGCCGTCTGAGAACTGTGTACAGTCACTCTTACCAAGCGGCAGACCGAGACAGCCTGCAATTCCCTGAGCTACATCAACATTTGAACTGCCGGTGAAAATTTTAATGTCCTTACCGTGAAAATTCATTGCAATAACTCCTTTGAATTTTAATGTGTGTAGTATATGTTTACCAATGATTAACCGAACAATTAACAGCTGTAACCCTTTGCCCTTGCAATTTCGTTAAGCTGTTCAAGCTGAGCCGGATCGTTTGCACCCAGAACCGTATCACTGCACTGAGCCGTGAATGCTCCGACCTTTCTTCCGTCCTCAAGCAAAAGCTTGATTGCGTCGGGAAGATAATATTCCTTTGCGCTGTTATCCGACTTGATTCTGTCGAGAACCGAAAGAAGAAGCTGACAGTCAAACCAGAATCCGCCCGAGTTTACCTCATTTATTTTGAGAGTTTCCTCATCGGCGTCTTTCTGCTCAACAATTGCACGCAGATTTCCGTTTTCGTCACGGACAATTCTGCCGTAACCTGTCGGATCGTCAACCTTTGCGGAAATAACCGTTGCGGCACAACCGTTCTCAATGTGAGCCTTTAAAGAATCCTCAATAGTCTTGCTGTCCATAAACGGAGCGTCGCCGTTGAGAATAACAACATTGCCGCTGTGCTTTTTAAGGAAATCCTTTGCCATCATCACAGCGTGACCTGTTCCGAGTCTTTCAGCCTGAAACACGCTTTCAACGGAAAAATCGAGGGTTGAAAGATACTCTTCGACACACTCTTTTTTAAAGCCCTTAACAACACAGATGTCATCAATACCGGCTTTCCTTAAAGCTGACATAACCCAGCAGAGCATCGGTCTGCCGAGCACCTCCGACAATGTTTTCGGTTTGTCGGATTTCATTCTTTTGCCCTCGCCGCCTGCGAGGATAACGGCACAATTCTTCATTTTTTCTCCTTTTATCTGTGACAAAACAACAAAGATGCAGACAGTCCTGTCACAAGGCACTCGTTCATACCATAATATTATCTCACAAAAATCACAAATTTCAAGAGAAAATTACAAAAATCGGGCAAAAAAAGGCATTTTAAACGATTTATACAATATTGTCGAAAATAAAACCTGTTTTTTATAAGAAAAAAGTTTGAAAAAAATATAGCTATTTTGACCAAAGTTTGTTATAATATTCGATAGGCTTATACAAGCAGGCAGGTTTTACCAAGGGGTAAGTCTGCCACAGCCGTATATCTTAATTTATTTTTAGGAGGATTACCAGTTATGGCAAACAAATGGGTTTACCTTTTTACAGAAGGTAATGCTAACATGCGTGAGCTCCTCGGCGGTAAGGGTGCCAACCTTGCAGAAATGACAGGTCTTGGACTTCCTGTACCACAGGGCTTCACAATTACAACAGAAGCTTGTACTCAGTATTATGAGGACGGCAGAGAAATCAACGCTGAAATTCAGGGTCAGATTAACGAGTACATCGAGAAGATGGAAGAAATCACAGGCAAGAAGTTCGGCGACAAGGAGAACCCCCTCCTCGTTTCAGTTCGTTCAGGTGCTCGTGCTTCAATGCCGGGTATGATGGATACAATCCTTAACCTCGGTCTTAACGAAGATGTTGTTGAAGTTATCGCTAAGAAGTCAAACAACCCTCGTTGGGCTTGGGACTGCTACAGAAGATTCATTCAGATGTATTCCGATGTAGTTATGGAAGTAGGTAAGAAATATTTTGAAGAGCTCATCGACAAGATGAAGGCTGAGAGAGGCGTTACTTATGACGTAGAGCTTACAGCTGACGATCTTAAGGAGCTTGCAGGCCAGTTTAAGGCTGAATACAAAGAGAAAATCGGTCAGGACTTCCCTGACGATCCTAAGGAACAGCTCATGGGCGCAGTTAAGGCTGTATTCCGTTCATGGGACAACCCTCGTGCAAACGTTTACCGTCGTGACAACGATATCCCTTATTCATGGGGTACTGCAGTTAACGTACAGTCAATGGCATTCGGTAACATGGGTGACGATTGCGGTACAGGTGTTGCATTTACAAGAGATCCTGCTACAGGTGAGAAGAAGCTCATGGGTGAGTTCCTCATCAACGCACAGGGCGAAGATGTAGTTGCAGGTGTTCGTACTCCTATGCCAATCGCTAAGATGGCTGAAGAGTTCCCGGAAGCTTTCGAGCAGTTCCAGAATGTTTGTCAGACACTCGAAAACCACTACAGAGATATGCAGGACATGGAGTTCACTGTTGAAAACAAGAAGCTCTATATGCTCCAGACAAGAAACGGTAAGAGAACAGCTCAGGCTGCTCTTAAAATTGCTTGTGACCTCGTTGACGAGGGCATGAGAACAGAAGAAGAAGCTGTTGCAATGATCGATCCTCGTAACCTTGACACACTTCTTCACCCACAGTTCGATGCTGCTGCTCTTAAGGCTGCTACACCAATCGGTAAGGGCCTCGGCGCTTCTCCCGGTGCTGCTTGCGGTAAGATCGTATTCACAGCCGAAGATGCTGAAAACTGGAACGCTAAAGGCGAAAAGGTTGTTCTCGTTCGTCTTGAAACTTCACCTGAGGACATCACAGGTATGAAGGCTTCACAGGGTATTCTCACAGTTCGTGGCGGTATGACATCACACGCTGCCGTTGTTGCTCGTGGTATGGGTACATGCTGTGTATCAGGTTGCGGCGACATCGCAATGGACGAGGCTAACAAGAAGTTCACACTCGCAGGCAAGGAATTCCACGAGGGTGACTACATTTCAATCGACGGTTCTACAGGTAACATCTACGACGGCGTTATCCCAACAGTTGACGCTACAATCGCAGGTGAGTTCGGCAGAATCATGGCTTGGGCTGACAAGTACAGAACTCTTAAGGTTAGAACAAACGCTGATACACCTGCTGACGCTAAGAAGGCTCGTGAGCTCGGTGCTGAAGGTATCGGTCTTTGCCGTACAGAGCATATGTTCTTTGAAGAGGACAGAATCGCTGCATTCAGAGAGATGATCTGCTCAGATACAGTTGAAGAAAGAGAAGCTGCTCTTGACAAGATTCTTCCTTATCAGCAGGGCGACTTTGAGGCTCTTTATGAGGCACTCGAAGGCAATCCTGTAACAATCAGATTCCTTGATCCGCCGCTTCACGAGTTCGTTCCTACAGAGGAAGCTGACATCGAGAAGCTCGCAGCTGCTCAGGGTAAGAGCGTTGAAGACATTAAGACAATCATCGCTTCACTCCACGAGTTCAACCCAATGATGGGTCACCGTGGTTGCCGTCTTGCAGTAACATATCCTGAAATTGCAAAGATGCAGACAAAGGCAGTTATCCGTGCTGCTATCAATGTTCAGAAGGCACACGCAGACTGGACAGTTGAGCCTGAAATCATGATTCCGCTCGTATGCGATGTTAAGGAACTCAAGTTTGTTAAGAAGGTTGTTGTTGAAACAGCTGACGCTGAAATCGCTGCTGCAGGCATCGACCTCAAGTACGAAGTTGGTACAATGATCGAAATCCCAAGAGCTGCTCTTACAGCTGATGAGATTGCTAAGGAAGCTGACTTCTTCTGCTTCGGTACTAACGACCTTACACAGATGACATACGGCTTCTCAAGAGATGACGCAGGTAAGTTCCTCAACGCTTACTATGATGCTAAGATCTTCGAGAACGATCCGTTCGCTAAGCTTGACCAGACAGGCGTTGGCAAGCTCATGGAAACAGCTATCAAACTCGGTAAGCCTGTAAACAACAAGCTCCATGTTGGTATCTGCGGTGAGCACGGCGGCGATCCTTCTTCTGTTGAGTTCTGCCACAAGATCGGTCTTGACTATGTATCATGTTCACCGTTCCGTGTTCCGATTGCTCGTCTTGCTGCTGCTCAGGCTGCTATCGCAAACAAGTAATCCACACAGGATGTATTGACAGGTAACTTAATACAAGTTTAAACCTGATATAAAAAAGCCCTTGCAGATTTTACTCTGCAAGGTCTTTTTTATCCGCAAAACAGAGGAAAAGCCTTGTAAAATCAGCATTTTTGTAAATAAAACAAGACTTTTATTTACATAGTTTTGTGCGGCGGTATTGATATAAAAATTCGCATCGTGGTTGATAAATCCCTTCGCACAATTACAAATCGCTATACAATGGGATTTTCCGATAACCTTTGAGATGGCAAGTGCCTACCAAAAGGCAAACGGCAAGTATTTAAGGCAAAATCAATGGGAAGACATCACAAGCGATGAAAAAAGTCAAGACCTTTTTTTGAAAATATTTATCTTGACAACGAAATTACGGTGAATGTTATTGACGATGGCGTATTGCTCCGTTGAGAAAACCGAAGGCTACACAGCCGAGGTCAATCACGATTTTTATGGGAAGGAGTAATCCTCCGTCCTTTACTTATTCGGGGGTATATGATACAATATAGGGAAGGTTGAACAGACCGATAAATCGGCGTTTGAAAAGTTCTTGAACTCAACACAAATTGTCATTTGTGTTGTTCAGTTGGTGTTTTAAGCCATGTATAATAAAATCATCAGATATGACAGGTGCGCACTGTCGCTGAATAAAAATTTATTATACGGAGGTTCAACCATGAACACAGACAAGATTTTTGCAGAATCAATCGCAAACGAATATGCACCCAAGGACACATCAAAGGTTATGGCACTTAGAAAGTTAGATGCAAGGGCAAAGCTCCCGGCTGCCATATTCACATATTCTTTCGGCATAATAATGTCGCTCGTGCTTGGCATCGGAATGTGCCTTGCTATGGGGGTAATCGGTGGAAGCACAACACTTTCAATGGTCGCAGGTATCATTATTGGCACAGTCGGTATCATCGGTGTGAGCGTAAACTATCCAATCTATAAGAAATTGCTTGCATCCGGAAAGAAAAAATACGCTTTTGAGATTATGACACTTGCAAAAGAAATCAGCGAATCAGACAAATAAAAACAAAGGGGGCGGTATTGAATGAATAAGTCGGAAAGCAAGTATTTTAATACTGCCCTTCTTATGGACGAGGCGTTGATACGGTTGCTTGAAGTCAAGGACTACGAATATATCACCGTTAAAGAAATCTGCGAAAAAGCAGGTGTCAACAGGTCAACCTTTTATCTTCACTATGAAACGGTAAACGATTTACTGTCGGAATGTCTTGAAAATATCAAAAAGCGTTTTTTGGATTCGTTTGCAAAGAAGCCTAACGATTTTATCGGCAGTATCGGAACCGTACCGCTTGATGATCTTGTCCTTATTAGTTCCGATTATTTAAGACCGTATCTGACTTTTTTCAAAGAGAATCAATCTCTGTTCAGGGCGGTATATAAGAACCCATCTTGTATGCAGACAGAGGCGCAATACAACGGTATATCGGACTTTTTTCTCCGACCGATTATGAAGCGTTTTCACATTCCTGAAACTGAGCAAAAATACTGGATTGCATTTTTCGTGAACGGCTCAATGGCTATCGTCCGCGAATGGATCAACGGCGGATGTAGAGAGTCGGTTGAGGAAATTGAAACGGTTATGCTTCACTGTATCCGACCGAACAACAAAAGCGGAGAGTTGCAATGAAGCAACGAATCAAGGACTTTCAGAAAACATGGAAAAGCGACTACTATTTTAGCACGGTGTTTTCGTCCGCAATTTCAACTTTAATCAGCATTGTGTTTGCGCTTTATAACGGTGCTCTCGAAATTGTATATCAATCGTGGTGGCACGGGTTAATCTGTGTTTACTATCTGCTTCTTGCTACAATTCGGGCGATTCTGATAGGAACAAGACGAAAGAATAAAAAAATAATACGCATGATAACATATCTGCTATTGCTGGTTATGGATGTTTCTTTGATAGGTCCGATTTATGTTATGGTGAGCGGCGAGCGAAGCTATACCTATGGTCTGATACCCGCAATTGCTATGGCGACTTATACAACATATCGCATCACAATGAGCATCGTTCATTTCCGTAAATCAAGAAAAAAGGACAACTCTCTGCTTTTCGAACTCCGAATGATCAATATGACGGACGCACTTGTTGCCGTTTTATCCTTGCAAAATGCTTTAATCATTGCAAATGGCGGGATGAACGAAGGAATGCGTACGCTTACTGCATGGACAAGCGGCGGAATATATCTTGTAATCGTGCTTATTACAATCATGTCTTTCATAAAAGCGCAAAGGTCTTGATAAATTCCAGTTTAGCGAACAGTTAAAAAAGAATATTTTACATAGCAGTCAAGTAAAAAACACTTGGCTGCTTTTTTTATTGTTTTTGCAAAATCTATTGATTTTACATTTGTTCTTGGGTACAATAATGCCAAATCACGATTTAGTAAATCAAGATTAGATAGCGTAAGAGGTGTATACATAATCGGAGGATTTTAATATGTCAGAAAATACAATCGCAAAGGTACTTAAAGGAATTGGAATCGGTACTGTTGCCATTGGGGTTGTAGTTTTATAGATTATCCTGCCAATATTTCAATTCTTTTCTCAATAAGCGACACAAGCATCTTTTTCATATCATCATTATACCCGATAGGGATTGTTTTATCCGCTAAATTCATCATTTATACCCGATAAGGTATAATAATAGGAAAAATATAATTAAGCCTAAGCGTTTGCAGAGTGCTTTTTATAAGAATTTATATTCACACAAAAAATGACAAGCTGAGATTTTTCAACTTGTCATTTTTATTTTTGGTCATGGTTATTTAATTATTTGAATGGTTTTGCAAAGCTGCAAAATTTATTAACATAGCTTGATTAAAATTTTAATCAGAATTTTATGCATTTACATAAGAAATTATCACATTAAGATGCAACGGAAAATCTGCATTCACACGCTTTTCTATGAGCTTCTTCTCTGCGTCTGTTTTTGTATCCGAAATTTTAATGTCCACACGGTTTCTTGTGGGAGCTTCAGCAATTGTAAAATTTTCAACACCGTAACCTCTGACAATTCTTTTGAAATCGTCGGGAGTGCATTTTCCGCCGACCTTCTGCTCAGATATTTTAAGCATTTCCCTTCGTTTTTCAAGCGGATAATCGGCATTGATTTTACCGACAAATCTTTCCCTTTCGGTAATCCCACAGTTTTCCGCTGTGTCAATAAACAACTCCCGTTCCATAGCTTCAAGCATATCAAATTCCGTGTTCAAACCCTCTGCATATGCCAAAAGTTCCGCTCTGATATTTGATTTTGCCGTAACTTTGTAAAGCCCCGTACTTTCTAATTTGGTTTTCATCGAATCAAAGCTGTTCATCACTTCACCCCAATCGTAACTGTACCGACAGTAAAACATTGCGACTTTGCCACCGTCACATCCTGCATATCCGTGTTCCAGTTGTAGTTGGTTATACAACCCGTGTCAATCAGTCTTGCGCCGAGTTCCGACAATCTGAATGTTCCGCCGATAGGGATTGAATTCACATATTCCGCAAAGGCATTTTTGAGCAACTCCTTGACTTCACCTGAAGAATATCCGTCCTCCGCATAGGCAACAACGCTCATATTGCAGGCGGTACGCTGGGCATTCAACACAATAACATCAACATTAAGCTCTCTCTGCTTTTCCAAAAGCGACTGAACCTTTGCAACAACATTCGTACCCAATGATGCATCCGCACCCGTAACATAGACATTAACCGTACCTACGCCCCTCACTTTGCCGACGGCACTCGCCTTTGCAACACCGTCAACCGTGAGTGCAAGCTGTTCGTAATATGCCGCATTCGTGCCGTTGGAGGTGTTTATATATGTATCTCTTATGCGTTTGCGAAGTTCATCGTCCGTTTCGGCATCGCAACCGCCCGTAAATTTCTCACGATTTGTAACCGTTTCAATCTCTGTCGGCACACTCACGGGAACAACCGCACAACCAAGCCCGATATTACCGTTACTTCCCGCCTGTTCAGCCTCGGCATAAACACTCACAAGCGTGTTGCCGGCACTGATTTCTTCATCCTCGGTCGTAACAAATCGTATCGGCACAAGGTCGGCAGTAGCCACAACACACCCCTTTGGAATTACAATATCGTGACTGCACGGCTGAGAAATATTGAAGGTAATTTCGCCCGTTGACTTCATCGCCTTTTTGCGTTCAATACCTCTCTGCGATGCGAGTTTATCAAGGCATTCACCGCTTGCGCTCACTGCAAACATCTGTCTTTTCCACCATTCAAGATTCGTCTGCAGCTTAAAAATCTCGCCGGCAAGCACCTTGAGCCTGATTGCAATGTCGCTCACCTCGTTAAAGCTGTCGCCCGTTTCATGCTCATAGGCCTTCTTCATTCTGCCGTAAATTTCATCATAAGTTTCCATTTATCTGCACCTTCCTTGTAATATCGTCAACCGTAAGGTCAATCGTAATCTGTCTGCCAACCGACTTAACGCTTGCATAGGTATTTTTCATTTTTGCAAGCGATTCATTGGCAAGCAGTTCAGTCTGCTTTGCCGAGAGTGTTTTGTCCTGCAAAAGCACCTTTGAACCGAAATTTCTGTCATAGACAAATCCGCCGAGTTTTGCCGAAATGCAAAGCACAGTCTGTTGGAATTTTGCGTCACTCCCCTCAAGCAATACCGTATTGCCCGAAGAGCCGATAACGATATCACCGTTTTTAATCATCGTATCCCTCATACTACACCGCCTTGCCGTTGATAAGAACCCTGCCGTCATTTTTCAGCACAATACTCGCTCCGCCCTTTGACGAGAGCATAACCTCGCCCTCATCAAGTTCAACATTTTTCGCAAGCACGCCAAGACTCACTTCACCGTTAGCAAGCGGCAAAACAACCGCCGACTCTCCCACGGGAACAACGCTTGCAAAGCCATACGGCACGCAACATTTTATCCCCCTGTGTTCTTCCGAGGAATCCACCGAAACCGTGTTTC
>ULPK01032034.1_pt1 | contig 9704 bp, 10 predicted proteins | sample 1953421 | NCBI WGS metagenome assembly ULPK01 (sample SAMEA4835627, study PRJEB28245) | human gut metagenome | biome: gut microbiome; material: fecal sample | place: Denmark | collected 2008 | reverse complement strand
GCTATTTCTTTAATGGAATGTTCAGTCGCAACTTTAATGGAACAATTCCATATTTCTAGAAAAAAAGCAGCTTTAGCAATGATTATTGAAATGTTAGCTTTAGGAATTCCTATTTCACTTGGCTATGGTGTTTTAGGATGGATTCAACCATTAGGAATGACTTTATTAGATTTCTTTGATTTTGTCACAAATTCATGTATGATGCCAATTTCAGCGTTATGTACAGCTTTATTAATTATTTTTGTAACAAAATTAAAAACAATTTCAGATGAAATTAAAATATCATCTGCTTTTAAAAGAGAAAAAGTCTATAATTTTGTGATGAAATATATTTGTATTCCAACATTATTAATTATTTTATTAAGTTATATTTTATCAACATTTGGAATTATTACGTTATAAAAAAGCTTTTTTAAGCTTTTTTTCTTTTTGGACATAAAAAAGACATTTTTTATGTATATAATATATTAGAAATAAAATGAGCTTTTGTATTTGTCAAATAAAACATTTGTGCTATAATTTATTTGTTTAATTATGCCTAAGTGTAAAGGAGGATGTCTTTATGGACAAAATAAGTGAAAAGATAAAAGCAGCCCGCATTGCCAAAGGCGTTACAATAGAGGAAGGCGCAGAAGCAACATTGTTATCTGTTAATATCATTAAAGATATAGAAGACGGTGCTTTTGAACGATTTGTTGGAGACGAGCTATATGTAAAAATGTATCTTAAAAAAATAGCAAGATACTTAGAAATAGATGAGACGATTGCTGATGATTATTATGCAATTACGAGAGAAATTAAAAAGGCTGATTTAAAAGATTTAGAAAATAAAAAAGAAGATATAGGATCTGTTACTTTTGTAGATAAAGTAAAAAATATTCAACCAACTAAAAAACAACCGACAAGAAAGGGAGTTTATGAAGATCACTATATCTTAAGATATGTTAAATATGCAATTGTCATTATTATTGTCATTGCTATTATTATTGTACTTGGATATTCATTTGTCTTTATGAAATCAAATGATTCATCATTTAAAAATAGTAATACATCTAAAACAGAAACAAGTGAAACTTTAAAGAAGAAAACAACAGAAACAGATAAAAAGAAAACAACAAAATCTGATACAACGAAAAAAGATGAACAAACATCTACTGAAATAACTTTTACTAAAAATGCTGATGGTGATTATAGTTTTAAATTACCTGATGGATATGATCAAGAAACTTTTAAATTAAAGGTAGACTTTACATTTGCGACAACTGTTGATTTACATGTTAATGGTGATCCTAACAGTTATCAAACTGACACATTTAAAAAAGGTGTTTATAGTAGTAATCTTGCTAATATTTCAGCATCAGATGCTTTAAAAGATGATTCTGCATGTGAAAGTGTTGAATTAGAATTTAATGTGAATGATTTCCAATATTTGGAATTTTCATATAGTTGGAACTTAGGACATCGTTATTATATTAATGATCAAAAAATTCCATTAGAAGAAAATGATCATTATGGAACAAGCTCTAATGGTAGAGTAAGAACATTTAAATTAACGATGGTCAAATAATGAATTTACCTAATAAATTAACGATTACAAGAATAATCCTCGTTCCAATTCTTATTCTTATTTATATGTTTCCTTATGCAACGTTTGGAATCAATGTACCTATGTATCATATTTTGAATGCTGATATTTCACTTGTTAATATTGTTATCTTTATTATTTTTGCAGTTGCTTCGTTAACTGATTATTTTGATGGACAAATTGCAAGAAAATCTAAATTAATTACGACTTTTGGTAAGTTTGCTGATCCGATTGCAGATAAACTATTAATTAATACGATTTTTCTTTTACTAGCAAGTGATGGAACAATTTCTATCATTATTCCTATTATTATGATTTCTAGGGATACGATTGTAGATGCCATTCGTTTGGTGGCTGCTAATAAACAAGTTGTTATTGCAGCAAAATATTTAGGAAAATTAAAAACTGTGACACAAATGATCAGTGTGATATTCTTATTATTAAATGATTTTCCTTTTTCAATCATTCATTTACCAATTGGTCAAATAAGTGTATGGATTGCTTGCGTGATTTCAATAGTAAGTGGTATGGATTATTTTATGGATAGTAAAGATATGTTAACGGAGTCAATGTAATGAATGAACTTGCTGAATTATTAATAAAAAATAATATTTCTATTGGAACTGTAGAAAGTTTTACAGTAGGAAATTTTGCGACAATGCTAGGAAATATTCCTGGCATTTCTAAGGTTTATAAGGGTTCTTTAGTCACTTATCAAAGTGAAACGAAAGAAAGGCTTTTAGGAATTGAACATCCATTGATTGAAAAGTACGGTGTTGTTTCTAAAGAAATTGCTACTTTAATGTGTGTTAATGGTAAAAGTATTTTAGATGTTGATCTATGTGTTTCTTTTACAGGAAATGCTGGACCGGATGCAATGGAAGGAAAACCAGTAGGAGAAGTCTATATTGGTATTGCTTATGAAGATGTTGTTGTTTATAAATTAAATTTAGAAGGTAGTCGAAAAGAGATTGCTTTAAAGACAATAGATTTTGCTCAAAAGAAAGTAATTGAAAAAATTTTAAAAAAATAAAAGAAAAAATGAAAAATAAAGCATATATAGGAATAGGAGGTATTATTTATGGCTGGAAAAAAAGAAGTAGAAACAAAAGATGCTAAAAAAGCACAAGCATTGAATGATGCAATCAAACAAATTGAAAAGCAATTTGGAAAAGGTTCTGTTATGAAGCTTGGAGATCGTGCAGCTGTTGATGTGGCTGTTATTCCAACAGGTTCTTTAACACTTGACATGGCTTTAGGAATAGGTGGTTATCCTAAAGGAAGAATTATTGAGATTTATGGTCCAGAATCAAGTGGTAAGACAACACTTACATTACATGCGATTGCTGAAGTGCAAAAACAAGGTGGTACAGCTGCGTTTATTGATGCCGAACATGCCATTGATCCTGTTTATGCTAAAAATCTAGGAGTTAATATTGATGAATTGATTCTTTCACAACCAGATAGTGGTGAACAAGGTTTAGAAATTGCTGAAACACTTGTACGTTCTGGAGCTATTGACTTAGTAGTTGTTGACTCTGTTGCTGCACTTGTTCCTCAAGTGGAATTAGATGGCGAAATGGCTGATCAACAAATGGGATTGCAAGCAAGATTGATGTCTAAAGCTTTACGTAAACTTTCAGGGGTTATGAATAAAACAGATTGTACAATTATTTTCATTAACCAATTACGTGAAAAAATTGGTGTTATGTTTGGAAATCCAGAAACGACTACTGGAGGAAGAGCTTTAAAATTCTATTCTTCTGTGCGAGTAGAAATCAGAAGAAGTGAAGCAATTAAAAATGGTACGGAAATTGTTGGGAATAAAGTCAATATCAAAGTTGTTAAAAATAAAGTGGCACCACCATTTAAATCAACACAAGTCGATATTATTTATGGTAAAGGTATTTCAAGAGATGGTGAAGTCTTGGATTTAGCAGTTGATAAAGATATTGTTGATAAATCCGGTGCTTGGTATGCTTATAAGGGTGAAAAGATTGGACAAGGACGTGAAAATGCAAAACGATATCTTGTTGAACATCCTGATATAATGAATGAAATTACGGAAGCAATTAAAGCTTCATTAATGCCTGTAGAAGAAGAGGAATTGTAAAAATTCCTCTTTTTAACTTGTTATTGTCAAAATAAGCAATTTGACATATAATATACTTGTGCGCAAAACACGTTTAATAAACATAGTAAAGACTATGTAAATATTAATTATTATAACCGAAACAAACGGTGAATGATTGGATAATCAATCATAAAAAATGTGCATAGAGAAAATGGAGGGTGGAATATGCCAGGTTTAAATATTGCCACTATTTTATCCTATGTTCTAGCTGTCGCTGTTGGGGTTCTTATTTATTTTGTATATGCAAAACTAAATATTTCAAAAGCTAATGTAAGTGCTCAAAAGATTATTGACGATGCAACGAGTAAAGCTGATAATCTAGTTAAAGAAGCTATTTTGGATGCTAAAACTCAAGCTTATGAATTAAAATTAGAAGCAGAAAAAGAAATTAAAGAACAAAAACAAGAAATTACTGAACTTGAAAATAATCTTTCAGAACGTGAAAAAGGTATTGAACGAAGAGATATTGCTGTTCAAGGTAAAGAAGACGTTCTTGAACAAAGAATTAAACAATTAGATATTAAAGAAGCTGGAATAGATAAATTAGAGGCTGAATTAAAAAATAAAATTGATTCTAAAGTTGTTGAATTAGAAAAAGTTGCCGCTATGTCAGCAAGAGAAGCTAAGGAAGAATTGTTCAAACAAGTTGAACAACAAATTTCATTAGAAATGTCTGCTTACATAAAAGAACAAGAAGAAGAAGCTAAAAGTAAAGCTGCTGATATGTCTAGAGACATTATTGCCAATGCAATTAATCGATACGCTCAAGAAGAAGTTACTGAAAGAACAGTAACTGTTGTTGATCTTCCAAGTGAAGAAATGAAAGGACGTATCATTGGACGTGAAGGTCGTAATATTAAAGCAATCGAACAAGCAACAGGTGCAGATTTAATTATTGATGATACACCTGAAGCAATTACGATTTCTTGCTTTGATCCAGTAAGAAGAGAAGTTGCTCGTTTATCATTAGAAACTTTAATTAGAGATGGACGTATTCAACCAGGAAGAATCGAAGAAGTTGTTGATAAAACAAGAAAAGAATTAGATGAAGTTATTAGTAAAACTGGAGAAAATGCAATTTTTGAATTAGGTATTTCTCGTATTGATAAAGAAATTGTTAAACAAATTGGTAAATTAAAATATCGTACAAGCTATGGTCAAAATGCGCTTCAACATTCATTAGAAGTTGCACATTTAGCAGGAATTATGGCTGCTGAATTAGGATTAAATCAACAATTAGCTAAACGTGCAGGTCTATTACATGATATTGGTAAAGCAATGGATCATGAAATGGAAGGAAGCCATGTTGAACTAGGTGCAAAATTTGCGAAAAAACATGGAGAACATCCAACTGTTATTAATGCAATTGCTTCACATCATGGGGATGTACCAGCAACAAGTGTTATTTCTATTTTAGTAGCTGCTGCTGATACATTATCAGCTGCTAGACCAGGAAGTCGAAGTGAAACAATTGAAAATTATATTCAAAGACTTGAAAAACTTGAAGAAATGGCTAAAAGCTTTGATGGTGTCGATCGTGTCTATGCAATTCAAGCAGGACGTGAAATTCGTATCGTTGTAAAACCTGATAAAGTGGATGATCTAGCAAGTCATAAGATTGCACGTGATATTAAGACAAAGATTGAAGAAGAATTAACTTATCCAGGACATATTAAAGTTACTGTTATAAGAGAAATTCGTGCGAGTGAAATTGCAAAATAAAAGGGAAATCAATTCCCTTTTTTTTTATATATGTTAAAATGTCTTTACGAAATGAGGAAAGAAAATGAAAGTTTTATTTATAGGAGATATCGTTGGAAATGTAGGACGACAAATGATAGAAGATTATCTTTATCGTATTCGAAAAGATTATCAAATTGATTTTGTAATCGCAAATGTTGAAAATGCGACACATGGTAAAGGATTAAATAGAAAACATTATGATTTCTTTACTTTTGAAGGTGTTGATTGTATGACAATGGGGAATCATACTTTTGATAAAAAAGAACTTCTTGATTTTATTGATGAAGCTGATCGCCTTGTTGTTCCTTTCAATCAACCAAGTATTTTACCAGGAGTCCATACAAGAGTATTTAATGTTAAAGGTACAAAAATAAGAGTAACCAATGCACTTGGATGTGTCTTTATGGATAACCGTTATTCGAATCCTTTTGATCATATTGATGATTATCTAAACCTTGAACAAGATATTCATATTATTGATATTCATGCAGAAGCAACCAGTGAAAAAATAGGTTTAGCTTATTATTGTAAAGATAAAGTACAAGCTGTCTTAGGAACACATACACATGTACAAACAGCAGATGAAAGAATTATTGATAAAAAAGTAGCATTTATTTCTGATGTAGGAATGACAGGACCTTATTTAAGTTCTTTAGGGTGTGATTTAGATAGTGTGATTACGCGTATGAGAGGTTTAAGTTCAAAATTTTTAATTTCTGAAAATTCAGGACAGTTTGCAGGTGTCGTGATTGAATTTAATGACAAACACCAACCTATCTCTATTGAAAGAGTTTTGATCAATGATGATCACCTATATCGAGCATCTTAGGATGCTTTTTTTGTTATTTTTTTAATGATAATTCATATAGTGAATTAGGAGGCAAAAATATGGAAATAATTAAAGTATCTTCAACATCTGTTCCTAATCACGTTGCAGGAGCAATAGCATCATTAATGAGGGAACAAGATAAACTTATGATTCAAACAATTGGTGCAGCAGCACTTAATCAAGCAATTAAATCAATTGCAATTGCTAGAGGATATATTATACCGACAGGTAAAGAGCTTATCTGTATTCCTTCTTTTCATGATTTAATGGTCGATGATAAAAGGATTACTGCCTTAAGACTTGTAATAGAATTACGTTAATTTTTAGTGAAAAGGGTTTCTTTTTTTAAAAATTCATTGTATAATACTGAAATGTAAATGGAGGTTTTTTAAAATGGCAAAATGTAAATTATTAATGCAAACAGGACAAGTTCAAAAAATTATTGATTTCTTTGATGGATATTCAGATGATAAAGTATCATGTAAATATATTAAAAAAGTAGGAATCAAAGCTGAATTTGAATGTGAAACTGAATTATCACCTGAAGAAGCAGCAGGTCATTGTAAAGGAGTATTTAAAGGAACTCCAGAAGGTAAAGTATTATACTTCTCAATTCAACCAGACGGATTCTTTGGATAAGATAAAAATGATAAGGACTGATAAGTCCTTATTTTTTTCTAGCCAAAAGATAACTTTATGTATATAATAGGAAAGAAATGTGGTGAAAAAATGAAAGATTATAGTGAATATTTTAAAGGGCCAAATTTAAAAGAGGCTCAAAAAAGAAGTAGAAAACAAGTTGATCATTTAAAAGATGCTTTTGAAATACCTAGTGATATGGTAAGTGTAGGTAAAGGAAAAACTTATTATATTCATACTTATGGTTGTCAAGCGAATGAACGTGATGGTGAAACATTAGCAGGTATTTTTGAAATGATGGGATATACAGTTGCTAAAGAAATCGAAGAGGCAGATGTCATTTTATTAAATACTTGTGCTATTAGAGAAAATGCAGAAGAAAAAGTATTTGGGAAAGTAGGTTATGTTAAAAACTTAAAGAAGAAAAAACCAAATCTTATTTTTGGTTTATGCGGTTGTATGGCACAAGAAGAAGTTGTTATTAAAAGAATATTAGAAAAACACCCACATATAGACTTAATCTTTGGAACACATAATATTCATCGTTTACCAACTTTATTAAAAGAAGCAATGTTTAGTAAAGAAATGGTTGTAGAAGTATGGTCTAAAGAAGGGGATGTTATTGAAAATACGCCTGTTACACGTGCTAATGGACATAAAGCATGGGTCAATATCATGTATGGATGTAATAAATTCTGTACGTATTGTATTGTGCCTTATACAAGAGGAAAAGAACGTTCTCGATTAATGGATGATATTATTGAAGAAGTTAAAGGATTAAAAGCAGATGGGTATCAAGAAATCACTTTACTTGGACAAAATGTCAATAGTTATGGAAAAGATTTAGAAGAAGACTATGATTTTGCTACTCTTTTAGAAGAAGTTGCTAAAACTGGAATTGCACGTATTCGTTTTACAACAAGTCATCCATGGGACTTCTCTAGAGAAATGATTGAAATCATTAATCAATATGATAACATCATGCCTTATATCCATTTACCAGTACAATCAGGAAATACAGAAATCTTGAAATTAATGGGTAGAAGATATACAAGAGAACAATATTTAGAACTTTTCCGCATGATTAAAGAAGTGATGCCAGATTGTTCAATTACAACAGATATTATTGTTGGTTTCCCAAATGAAACAGAAGAACAATTCCAAGATACACTTTCTTTATATGAAGAATGTGAATACGATTTAGCCTATACATTTATCTATTCTCCTCGTGAAGGAACACCTGCGGCTAAAATGCAAGACAATGTGCCATTTGAACAAAAACAAGACCGTTTAGAAAGATTAAATGAAGTTGTTAAAGAAAAAGCTTTAAAACAAAATCAACGTTTCTTAAATCAAGTTGTGGATGTTTTAGTAGATGGTCCATCTAAACGTGATGAAACAATGATGACAGGATATACTGCACATCAAAAATTGATCAACTTCAAAGGGCGTAAAGAAGATATTGGTAAAATTGTGCCTGTAAAAGTCACAGAAGTAAAAACTTGGGCTTTAAAAGGTGAACAAGTTGACTAGAATTGAAGAGCTTGCTAGAAAATTAAATCAAGAAATTTTAGCTTTAGAAGTTGTTCAAGAATATCAAAAGTATGAAAAACTTGTTTTAAATGATGAAAAACTTAAACAATTAGAAAAAGAATTAAAAGTATTACAAAAAAAGATTGTCAATCAAAAATCAAAACAGGATGATCGAGTTACAAAAACAATTCAAGAATATCAAGAAAAAAAAGCATATTATGAAAATCATCCATTAGTTGTTAATTATTTATATTTACAAAATGAAGTGAATGAAATCTTACAAACAATCAATCAACAAATGAATAATGCTTTAAAGTAGGGAAACCTACTTTTTCTTTTTATTATTGACTTATTTAAATTTGGGGATTATAATTTTTCAAAAATATAGAAAGAATAAGGAGATAAAAAAATGGCATTTTACTTTGAAGAACCATCGCGTACTTTTAATGAATATTTATTAGTTCCAGGATACTCATCAGCTGAGTGTCGTGCTGAAAACGTAAGTTTAAAAACACCATTAGTTAAATTTAAAAAAGGTGAAGAACCTGCATTATCACTAAATGTTCCATTAGTTTCAGCAATTATGCAAGCTGTATCTGATGACAATATGGCAATTGCCTTAGCTAAAGAAGGTGGAGTTTCATTTATTTATGGATCTCAATCAATCGAAAGCCAAGCAGCTATGGTAAGACGTGTTAAAAATTATAAAGCTGGATTCGTTCCAAGTGATTCAAACTTATCACCTGAATCAACTTTAAAAGATGTTTTAGATTTAAAAGAAAAAACTGGACATTCAACAATGGCAGTTACAGCAGATGGAACTGCTAACGGTAAATTATTAGGAGTTGTTACTGGAAGAGATTATCGTATTTCTCGTTTATCAATGGATACAAAAGTTGAAACTTTTATGACACCATATGATAAACTAATTTGTGCAGATTTAGGAACATCTCTTAAAGAATGTAATGATATGATTTGGGATAACAAATTAAATTCATTACCTGTAGTAGATGCTGAACAAAGATTACATTATTTCGTATTTAGAAAAGACTATGAAAATAGAAAAAATAATCCAAATGAATTATTAGATGAAAATAAACGTTACATTGTTGGTGCTGGAATCAACACACGTGACTATGCTACACGTGTTCCTGCATTAGTAGAAGCTGGTGCTGATGTTTTATGTATCGATTCATCTGAAGGATTCTCAGAATGGCAAAAATTAACAATCGATTGGATTA
>ULPK01034924.1_pt1 | contig 10424 bp, 8 predicted proteins | sample 1953421 | NCBI WGS metagenome assembly ULPK01 (sample SAMEA4835627, study PRJEB28245) | human gut metagenome | biome: gut microbiome; material: fecal sample | place: Denmark | collected 2008 | reverse complement strand
CGAACTGTCATAACAACAATGTTTTAGACTCTAGCTTTGCGTCATAAGATTTCCCTTATTTTGCCCAAATTGTTTATGTCATAATTATATATATTTATATTCATATTGTCAATAGATATAAATAATTTTTTTATCACTTTTTTTATCACAATTTCATTCATTATAATTTCATTGCTGATTATTTTAATAAATCGTTCTACAACTTCAGTTCCATCCCAGCTCCTTCCGGATAGCTGCACAAAGCTCATGAGGTGAAGCAGCCTCCCTGAGCCTGTCAGTCGCTCCATTTTCATTCAGAAGCTTCGTGAAGTCATGGAAAAATGCCTTTGTCGTGTTGACACTGTCAAAGTTTATCGCAAGCAGAAATATCATGTCTGCCATCCTCTCGCCCCACTCTATCGGCTTGTCGAGACGTATAACAAGTATCTGGCAACGGTTTACATGCTCAGGCTTTCCGTGCGGTATGGCTATATTGCAGCCCACAGCGGTTGCCTCCACCTTCTCACGCTCCAGTACATCCCTCGCAAACTCGCTCTGCACTATTCCTTTGTTTATGAGAAGCTGGCACGCGCGCTTTAAAACATCCTTGCGGTTTTTCGCCTTTTTCTCAAATATGATAAATTCCTCCGACAGCATATGTGAAAACTCGCTGACCTCCGCGCTCTGGCCGGTCATGAGCTCAAAGCACTTGTTTCTGATATTTTTCTCATCCTGCGCACTGATTAGTGGAGAAACATACAGAAATCTCATATCCTTGTGGATATCTGCCTGTGTGTCTATGGTCGAGAGTATGAGGTCGCAGTCATACTCGTCAATATGCTCTATGCGGTCTGACGACAAAATGCTTACTATCCTTACATCCGGCACCCTGTTTTCTATTTTACCCGCTATTATACTGCCGGTCGCATAGCCTGCTGCACCGATTAACACTGCGCGCACTGTCATAGGATTTCTGTGCAGGGCTCCGCCCACCTGCAAGGCAATAAAAGCTATCTCATCCTCGCTCGGCATGGCGCCTGTGTACTTTTCGTAGTATCTCGATACTGTAAAGCATACCGTAAAGAGACTGGCATACGATTGTGTGATATCCGAAAGAAACGGATTGTCTATCTCTATGCCGAAATGAGTCCTCGCAATGGAGCCCGGTAAAAAGCTACGCATGCTCTCACGTAGAAGCTCATTTTCAATCAGATTGGCTGCGAGAAGATTTGACAGATACACTATCATCTCATCCTCTATGCTAAGTGCCTCCTCACAGGACATGACAACACGGTTTTGTCCCTCGGCACAGGAAAAAAGCATTGCCAGATACATGATTTCAGGCTGTGAGAGGCTGATGCCGTGATGTCTGTCCAGAAAGCCTGCTGCCTCCTTTGCCATGTTCTCATGCTCTGTCATTACGAATCCATTTTTCTGTACCTGCTGCTCTGTTTCGGTGCCCGCATCCCCATCATTTGCATCATCACGCATTCGGTTTGACAAATCTAACTCATCCGGCTTCAGCTCTTTCTCCACATCCACCCTGAAAAGTGCAATGGCTATATACTCTGCCAGCATCTGAAATGTGTAATCCGTAAAGATGATATCAAAGCGTCTCTCCACATGATGTATCATGTCAACTGCCATCGACAGATTTACGCTTCTGAAATTATTGGCTATCACCTCGGCCGCGCGTCTTGAAAGCCTGTGGTCATCGGTCTTGATAACCTGCTTATCACTGATTGGATACCTGCAGAAATGCCTCATGGCTTTTCTGATATCAAGCTCACTGCCTGTCGCATATATTCCGTAACCCGCCGTTCTGTGCACCTTAATGCCAAAGAGCAGAAGCTCTGCGTCAAGCTCATTTATATCATCCATGATGACATTTTTGCTGACGTTTAACTCCTCCGAAAAAAGCGCATACGTGTATGTATCCCAGCCACTTAGCAGAATATACGATATGTAGTTCTGTCTCTTCTTCTGCGATACTGCTGCCGATTTCCGCCCTGCCACATCCAGAATCTTTCCTATCTGCGCATCACTAAAGCACGGCTTCATGCCTTTGCCCGGCTTTCTGTCGAGCGTCATAGAGTTTTGCTCACAAAAATCAGCCACCTCCTTCAGATATGTCTTCACACTTCGCTCCGACATACCTGTGGACGCGGCGAGAGCCTTTGATGTGACAAGCTCATTGTTGTGCTCTGCCAGCTTTTCAATTATCAATAATCCCTTTTCTGAAAGCATAAATCAAAGTTCTCCTGATTATACGTAATTTAACAATTCGACCGGTTCATCTATCAGATTTGTTGCACCATGCTCCTTCAAAAACTCTACGTCCCTGAAGCCCCATGTGACAGATACGCACTCCAGACCTGAGTTTTTCGCTGTGGCGATATCCACATCGGAGTCCCCCACATAGATTGCTTCATCTGCACTCACCTGAAGCTCTTTAAGTGCCTTCTGCACCATATCAGGTGCCGGCTTTTTGCGTATACCCTCTTCCTCCATCTCGCCGACTGCCGATGTCATATACTCCTTGAAATAGAGCTGATTGAGCTCCTTTACCGCCGGGTCAAGCTTGTTTGAAACAATGGCAAGCTTTATGCCGTTTAATTTAAGCTCCTTTAAAAGCTCCATGATTCCATCATAAGGTGCTGTATTGTCATTGCAATGAGCCTCATAATATTCCTTAAAATCCGAAAATGTCTTTTCAAACTTTGGATTGTCTGCTCCGTCCGGCACTGCGCGCTCCATCAGAAGCTTTACACCGTTTCCCACAAATCTGCGCACCTCATCGAGTGTGCGCTCCGGCATGCCATTTTGTTTCAATGCATAGTTTGTTGCATTTTTTAAATCCTCAAGTGTATAGAGAAGTGTTCCATCAAGGTCGAAAACGACCGCTTTTTTACTGTTTTCCTCCTCACCCTTTGCTATATGTGTCTTTTCAAATTCTGTCTTGCTTATCATATATGCCTCATTCCTATCATCATTTGGCAGAACCATAATATCTCCGGGTCTGCCTGATATATAACTGCTGTCATCCTTATTCCTAAATAGCTTTACCTTGTGCTTTAGCACAAATGCCCTTGAAAAATCCGCCTCAACAGGTATGCACACTCTGGCATGTGCCATTCCATCCACTATAGTCTCCGTATCCTTATTCTTGAACTTCGGGACATAATCTGTCTGTTTCACAGTAAACCGCCAGTCCTTGTATATCCTGAAGCTTTTGTTCAGCCTGTCCAGATTTGAAATCCGTACACTGCCGTCTTCTCCTATTATGACTACCGTATCTTCACCAACCGGTGTGGAGATATCCCCCTTAGCTGTCCGCACTCCCATGCAGCAGCTCACAGGCAGTATATCCTTTGCAATGATATATCCCATCGGTATCGGGCGTTTTTTATAATCCACTTTTTTGAAGCCACTCGTATCAAAATCTTCTCCGTAAATTATCTTTGTATCGTTTAAATAATCAAAAATCCTCTCTTCCAATAATGATTTGATTGCAGAATCCGAAGGACGTTTGTGTGTACCATCGCTGCTGTACTGAAATCTTGGTGTCAAGTCTTTTTCTCTGCAGTAGACATTATAGCTGTCTATCAGCAGATCCATCGGAATAAATCCACCGGCCTTGTAATAATGTCCTCCGCCGGAGCCTATGTCCCTGCACACTTCCTGCGCCATTTCGCTTGCGCTCACCTCTTTTATGCAGCTTCTAAACGAAAGCTTCACTCCATTCTTAATCACTGAAAATACCATACATATGTCAATAGCATCCACCTCCAGCACAAAATCACTTATGATGCCGAGTACATTCGGGTCACATGCCCCTGCCTTTACGATTGCCAGACGATATTCCTCTATATAATCGCGCCCCAGCAATGCTGTTGCGGCTATGTCCAGCTCCTCAAGTGACATATTGGCATTTCGGAATTTGGCCACTATAGTGTCGTCAAAATCCGCCTCATCGCGCAGATCCCTATCAAGCGAATGTGTTATCTCGGTAAATTCTCCGGTGTCGGTGTAAAGTCCATAATACAGTGCTGTTGCCAGGTTTCGATTTATCTCTACGCCCTCCTCACGCAGCATATCCCACACAATTGTCGCACATGAGCCCATATAGCTCATGACACGGTTCATAGCAGGAAGCTCTCCCGATACTCTGTGGTGATCTATGACAGCTACATTTTCTGCCTTGAAAAATGTGACATTCCCACCACCGTACTGACAATCGACAGTCACAAGCAGCTGCGGATTGTCTAAAAAATCCACATGCTCTATCGGTATGCCAAGACTGTCTACCATAAGCACCAGATTGCTCTTGTGTATGATATTCCTGCCTCCGTATACAAGTCTGGGACTTTTTCCATTCATCCTCAGGTATTCATAGACTCCAAAGCCGCTTGCCAGTGCATCTGCGTCCGGATTATCATGACATTGCACAATTATGTTATCAAATTGTAATAAATCACTTAGCTTCATTATTAGCTCCCTGAATAGTTATATTAATTCATTTTCTCATATGTGTATTTATGGTTGCTTCAAATCATCACATTATTTCAGGTACGGAAACAGCAGCGAGCTTCTGTCCTTCTCGTCAAACATCGAATTGTACTGCAGGATATTGTATGCCTTTATCCATTTTGCCTCGTCTCCTGTTGCCTCATCCACATGCATAAAGCACTCATTCTTTTTCGAATAATAGCCCCTTGAATTTATCGCCGGAATCTTCTCCATCAGCTCTGCGAGGAACCGGTTGTATGCCGGCAGATCTATGTTGGCTCTCTCAAGCGTCAGTGTGGACAGGTAGTTGAGGCTCGTCACATCAACTTTCTGTGCATCCGTCTCGTAATTGGTCCATATGAAAAACGGCACCTTGTACAGATTCTCAAGCTCCTGCTCCGTAAGTCCGGAATTGCCCTTGCCATTTAAAAGCTTGATAAAATCATTGCATAATCCCGGCTGGTGGTCTCCAAAAAACACAATCTCTACCGGATCATCCACACCCTTAAAGTATGTGATGAGATTTTCGAGCGCCTTGTCACTTTCATTCAAAAGTGACAGATACTGGTTCGCATCGGTGTATGACGCTCCAACCTTGTAAACCTCCTGGTTGAAGTTGTCATATCTCTCACCGTAGCCACCATGGTTTTGCATCGTGACTCCCATGATGTAAAGCTTCTCGTCATCGCTCTTTTTCTCGTAGCGGTCAATAATCTTATCATAGAGCTCCTGGTCAGTGATATATTCCCTGAGTATCTTTGTCTGGTCAAAATCATCTATAAAGTAAGTCTCATCATAGCCCAGATGCGGATAAACCTTGTTTCTGCTCCAGCCTGTCGCATAGTATGGATGCATCGCAACCGTCGTATAGCCGATATTTTTCAGGTTTGAGACTATGGAGGTCGGGTCATCACTTATATACTGCTGATAAACCACCGAGCCGTCCGGCAGAAATGCCATCGAGTTTCCTGTCTCAAATTCCCACTCAGAGTTTGGCGTCTTCGCACCGTACACGGACGAAAGAGCATAGCCTTTAAGCGTATTTTCACTCAGAGAATCCATAAACGGCGTGACCTGCGTGTTGGTCTCAAAATCTCCCACCACCGACAAATCCGCAAACGACTCATTCATGATAACAATGATTGTCGGATTTTTCGCATCAGACTGCGAATATGAGCTGTCCGTTTCCTTGAAATTGTCCGCTATCTTGTCAACTGCTGCCTTACTGTAGCCATCAGGTGCCTTCACAAAGCTATCCCTTATTCCGAGCACAAAGTTCAGCAGATAGCCGTTTCTGTACGTGCCCTTTTTCTCCCAGGTCTCGGTGTTCAGTGACATGGAATTCATGATGACATACAGCACGCATATTATTGTGAGAAGAATCGAAATAATCCTCATATGGATAGCCGACTCGAACTGCACTTCTATGCGCCTTACCAGCATGATATACAAAACAGCCGCCAGAATCACATACAAAAATTTGTAGTCTATGACGAATTTGTATTTTGTCACGACAGAAAGTCCTGTTCCCGCTGACTTCAAATCCGCATACGTAAACTCATTACCACGAAATTCATAGACAAAATAATCTATAAATCCAAACGCGAGTATAGCAATTGATGCTATGGTACATGTCAGCCTCGTGTTGTTTGTGATAAAAAGTATCACCAGATATATGGCGAGCGCCAAAACCACATTCACCACGCATACCATATCGGTGGTTTTCACAAAGTCCTCATCCGTCAGCAGCACATACTGCACCGAAAAAACAGATAGTATCGCTCCGATGACAAGCAGTATCGCAGCCCAAAGCCACGACAGCTTTACCGGAAGCTCAAGCTTCACATTGATAAGCCCAAAATATGCTGCCGCAAACAAAAGAATCACCCACCAGCTTGCCGATGTAAAGTACCCTACCAGCGCGGCCGCCACTGCTGCAATTCCAAAGTGTATGTTGTTTTGTTTTGTTATCTCAAATTTGATGCTCATTTCTGCCTCTTAATATTGCCTCTTAATGCTTCCTCTTAATGATGCTTCTTAATGTTGCTTCTTAATGCTTTCTCTTAATGCTTTCTCTTAATGTTGCGATTTGATTTTAAATTATATTTCCTAATTAGCAAAGAAGTCCTCAATTTGACTGTATATAATGTGCATCAGATTTGTTCTTGCCTCAACGCTTGCCCACGCAATATGCGGTGTGATAATCAGCTTGTTTGAATCCTTTATCGCACGGAGCGGATTGTCCTCACTCATAGGCTCCTGCGCCAGCACATCAAGACCTGCCGCCGCCAGCTCTCCATCCATAAGCGCCTGTGCCAGATCCGCTTCATTCACTATAGGACCTCTGCCAAGATTTAAAAATATCGCAGATTTTTTCATCTTTTCAAACGCAGCCTTGTCCATCAGACCAAGTGTATCATCTGTGAGCGGTGCATGCACCGACACGATATCAGACGTGGCAAGCAGAGTATCAAAATCCACCCTCTCATAGCCCGGCTGCGAGTTTCTTCCTGAGGTAGAATAATAAACCACATGGCACCCAAAAGCCTTTGCGATATCAGCCACGCGTCTTCCGATATTTCCAAGCCCCACGATGCCCCAGGTCATACCGCTAATCTGGTGAAACACATTGGAAAAATGCGTAAACGACGTATCACCCACATATTTCTCGCTCTTCACATAATCATCATAATATCTCAGCTTCTCAAGCAGGTAAAATAGCAGTGCAAACGTATGCTGCGCCACGGTCTCTGTAGAATACCCTGCGACATTTCTCCATTCAATGCCTCTTTTTGCCAGATATTCTTTATCCAGATTGTTTGTGCCTGTTGCAGTCACACATACGAGCTTTAAATTTTTTGCCTGTCCTATAGATTTTTCATTTACCTCGACCTTATTTAAAACAATCACATCAGCATCCCTTGTGCGCTCCGCTGCTTCCTCTGTTGTCGAAAAATCATATTTGACAACCTCTCCGAGCTTGTCATATTCGGAAAGGTCAATGTCGTCACCAATTGTTTTGGAATCTAAAAATACTATTTTCATGGTTTGTTTCCTCTGTGCTATATATTTATTCGATTTTATTTTTGTGGGTAGGGACTTCGCACCGGCAGGCTGTGATGGTGCGCCGGCATATGGTATATTCCTCAGAAATATATGAAGTCAGCCACAAAAAATGCATCCGGATAGTCTGTTTTATCAGTCTGCTTTTTATCGTCACCGAAGTTTAATGGAACCTTGTGGCAGTTCATATATTTCTTCGGAACACACCATATGCCAGCGGTAATGCAGGTTTGCGTGTGCGAAGTCGTATAAATAATTATCTATATTTATCAATGTATTTCATACATATAAATATACATATAAATGTACACATAAATATACACATAAATATACACATAAATATAGATATAAATATAGATATAAATATAAATATATTTATACCACATTTCCGGAAATAAAACCACTGTATCAGTGTTTGATTAAACAAAGCTTAAGAAAGCCCACCATATTAATGATAAATTTCATCAATATGGTGGGCTTTAACTATTCTGTATCTCTCTTATGTTGGCATTTTATCTCACAGAGAATTTGTAATCGGTCTCTGTGTGGTATGTATCGCCTGCCTTTGTAACAGGTGTACTGAAGTTGGTCTCATTTATTGAGTTTGGATAAAACTGTGTCTCGAGGCAGAATGCATCGCGGTTATTGTATTTGACTCCGCCCTTGCCTTCCTGTCCCACGATAAAGTTGGCAGTATAAAGCTGGATTCCGACACAGTCGGTGTATACATCCATCTGTATGCCACTCTCAGGAGAGTATGCTGTTGCGACCTTTTCTACTCCCGGAGCTGTCTTGTCTATTGCAAAATTGTGATCATATCCGCTTCCATAGTGAAGCTGTGTATCATTTGCCTCAATATCTCTTCCGATTGGCTTAGCCTCTGTAAAATCAAATGGTGTACCCTCAACCGGTGCAATCTCACCTGTAGGAATAGCCTTGGAATCCTTTACAGGTGTGTAATGCTCAGCATTTATCTGCAATGCGTGAGTGTATACACTTCCTGATGCATGACCGTTCAGATTGAAATAGCTATGGTTTGTCATATTGAAGGTAGTTGTCTTATCTGCCTTTGCATTGTATATAATAGCGAGAGCATTTTCTTCTGTTACCTTAAATGTCACATCAACGACTGCATTTCCAGGGAAGCCCTGCTCCAAATCTGCATCCTCTATCTCAAATGTAATCTCATCTGCCTTCTGCTCCTTAACAGTCCAGAAGCGCTTAGAAAAACCATTTGAGCCACTGTGAAGACTGTTCTCATTGTCATTAGCCTCAAGCTTGTATTCCACTCCATCAATATTAATCTTTGCATCAGAAATCCTGTTTGCATATCTACCGACAGTAGCACCAAAATAGCTGTACTCCTTCTCGTATGACTTCACATTGTCATATCCTAAAATGACATCTCTCTCATTGCCATCCCTGTCCTTTACAAAAATAGATACAACTGAAGCGCCATAGTCTGTCAAAAGTACTCTCAATCCACCGCCATTGCTGATTTCGTAAAGCGATGCCTCCACTCCTTTTGATGTTGTACCGAAAGCTTTTTTACTCATGCCCCATATCCTCCTTTGGTTACATTATGTCTGTTGCATTTTTTGTAACTTTATGTTTGTTACATTTTGTTTTAGTACATTATGTTTTTTACATTATGTTCTGTTACTCTTTGCTTGATAGCATTTCGATTGCATAATCGCGTTTTTCTTATTCTACGCATTCCTTTGTATTTTACTTCTTTTGATCGCATAAGTAAACTTTTTCGTGCAAATATCCGATAAAATATTTATAACAATTATTTAAGTGCGATTATACGTTCAAAATAGAACCTAAAATCGCAGTTATAACGCAATTATTTTAAACTTTAAAATTTACAAATATAAAGAGGATTAACATGAGTACACGAGTAAGTTCAGCAACAAATCTTTCAGCAACATATTTTATGAGAAATTTTTATTCAAACAACCGCGATGCCATGAAATCATCCAAACGCAAAGAATATAGTATTACAGAGCTCGCTTACGATGATTCAACCGCCCTGCACCGCGCAGCTAAAAAATTAAAGAACTACAAGTATTCGGACGACGAAAATACCGATAACATCCGCGGAACAGTCATGGCTCTTGTTGACACATACAATAATTCCATTGATTCCGCCTCAAACAGCAGTTCAACCTCCATGAAGCGTTATGCCAAGCAGCTCAAAAAGCTGGCAAGCAAATACACCGACGAGCTTGAGGACATTGGCATCACAATAAACAAGGACGGTACTCTGAAAGCAAATGAGGAGCTCGTCAAAAAAGCCGACGCAGACACTCTTAATTCTCTGTTCGGAAATGACAATGACTTCACAAGCAGTCTGTATCGTGTCTCACGCCAGATGAGCAGCTCGTCATATGATGATTACTACACATCTCTGCGGACAGGAAGCAATATAAATCTGACGGTGTAAATCTAACGGTGTTTTTTATAATGTAATTTTAGCATTTCAACTGTAGAATTTCGACTTTGCAAAAGAATAATAGATAATAAATATTTGGCTGTCTTTTTTTTAATTAGAGCAAAAAAAAGACAGCCATCGTTCTGCTGTCTTTTAGGAGAAGGTATTTTACTATGGGGATAGTAAAAAATATATAATGTATTGGGGGGTTTTTACGGTTATTATAGTATCACCTTGGTCTCTGAAAGTGTTAACAAACATGCACAATTTTTCAATAATTTTTTGTGCAGTTTTACTAATTAAAATACGTTGTCCGGAGTTCAATTCACCATATATCAATTGAAAAAGAAAACCACCACTCTTACGAGTGATGGTTTTCTTTTTCTAATGAGACATCGGGGATTCGGTCTACGCTCCGCTTCGGTCCGCGCTGAAC
>ULPK01037028.1_pt1 | contig 10485 bp, 9 predicted proteins | sample 1953421 | NCBI WGS metagenome assembly ULPK01 (sample SAMEA4835627, study PRJEB28245) | human gut metagenome | biome: gut microbiome; material: fecal sample | place: Denmark | collected 2008 | reverse complement strand
GCCGCTACGCTTGCCGGTGCTGTTGTGATGAGCTCTGCATCTAGTATCGCATATTTTGGCAATATCTCGTAGCTGAATACTGTGAGCTTATAGTTTCTGCTATGATCTGTGATTACAGAGAATGCTGTCACCTCTGAGCCGGTTCCTGCGGTGGTTGGTATCGCAATGAGCGGTACGATTGGTCCCGGCACCTTGTGTGCTCCCTCATAGTCTGTGACGCTTCCGCCATATTTGGCAACCACACCCACTGCTTTTGCCACATCCATCGGTGAGCCGCCTCCGAATGCCACGATAAAGTCTGCGCCCGACTCCAGGTATTTTGCTGTGGCTTTCTCCACTGTTGTGACAGATGGATTTGCCTCTATATCTGTAAAAGTGTCTGCTTTTATGTCAACTGATGCCAGATAATCTGCTGCCTTTTTTACAAGTCCCATCTTCTCAAGATGAGGTCCTGAAATGATGAGTGCATGCTTACCTCCAAGCTTTTTGGCTATTTCCGGCAGCTTTGAGAGACTGCCCTTTCCCACTGTGATGTCCTGTGGCACTGAGAAATTAAATGTTTCCATATATAATCTGTCCTTTCTGTTTCCTAGCTTGCTTTCTTGGCAAGTACCCTGTCTATTGCAGCATCGATAACCTTATCCAGCTCAACCTCATCTGCCTCCGGCATAAGTGTTGCAGCATCCTCATCTGATATGAGCTCAACAAGTGTACCAAATGACTCTTTGTATTTCTTTTTACAGAAGACGAAGAATACCACGCCGAGCGCACACCATGCAAGCACGATGCCCCACTCCTGGGTGATAAGTGATCCGCCGCTTCCCGGTATGCAGTACATTGCAACCATGAAGCCTGACATGATGACCGCCATCGTTCCAAAGAACTTGTATGCTGGAACCTTGTAAGGTCTTGGCATATCCGGCTCCTTCTTGCGAAGAATAATAAATGAAAGAGCAACCATGCAATATGCCACGCAGCATCCAAAGTTGCCGGCATCACTGATCCATACGAGCATCTTTCTGCCTGCAAAAGGTGCAAGCATTGTGAGAGATCCGATGAGAATCAGTGCATTGATAGGTGTCTTGTGCTTTGGATGAAGCTTTGCAAAAAACTTCGGAATCATATATGACTCTGCCATTGAGTACATGGCACGCGAGCCACCGAGCATAAATGAGTTCCATGAGGTTACGATACCGCACATTCCGCCGACTATTATAACCTTTGCCATTATCTTTGTGTTGAATGCGGCAGCCATTGCATCTGCTGTGACAAGTCCTGTTGCCTGCTCTGAATCAACAATTGCCTGTGGGCCCATGACAAGACCTACCGCAACAATGACAAGTGCGTAGAACACAACTGCCAGAACTACTGATAAGATAAGTATTGAGCCGATTTTCTTTGCCGGAACATTGATTTCCTCAGCCGCCTGAGGTATTACGTCAAATCCGATAAAGTAAAATGGTGACAGAGCTGCCACTCCGATAATTGCCTTTACGTTCAGACCTGCAGAGCTGCCTGCAAACATCTGTCCATCCAGGTTATCAACTGTTCCATTGATTACCGATGCAATTATCAACAAAATTCCGGCGCCACCAATAATACATGTGAGCACAGTCTGTAAAATCGCTGCTGTCTTTGCGCCGATAATGTTTATCATCATAATTAAAAATGCCACAACTATCGCCACAATAAGCCAAGAAGCATAAATATCAAAGCCTGCTACCGTATACAGATAGCCCTTCAAAAAGCCCGGCCACAGATATGTGATGATTGTTGGGAAAGCGCACGCCTCAAAGCATGCCACACTGACATATCCAAGTATAATCATCCACGTACATATGAATGAACCTGTCGAACCCATTGCCTTGTAGCTGAATACATGCTCGCCACCGCACTGAGGCATGGCTGCTGTCAGCTCCGCGTAGGTCATTCCCACGAAAAATATCATGATACCGCCGATTACGAAGCCGATTGCGGCACCGAGCACTCCGCCCTTTTCAATCCAGCCTCCGGTTGAGACAACCCAGCCCCAGCCAATCATGGCTCCAAATGCAATTACAAGTACGTCCCAGGCATTCAGGACTTTGTTAAATTCTGATTTTTTCTGTTCCATTACTTGTCACCTCCAGCTTCTGCCTTACTTTCATTCTCTACCACTTTTCTTGCCAGAGACTCAATAAGCTCCGCTGTGCCATCCACTCCTAACAGGCTGCTGTCTATAAGCATATCCCTGTTGTGTCTGTCGCCTCGGTTGCTTCCTGTCAGCGCCATATGACGCTTATGATAACGTTTATCCTTTTCAGTGATAAAAAGCTTTGCATCATCCTCTGACAAATTGTGGCTCTTCATTACGTTTTCAATCCTCACTTCATCCGGTGAATATATGAAAATACGTAAAATCGGTTTATGTTCCTTTAGTATATAGTCTGCTGAACGACCGATAATCACGCATGACTCACGGTCTGATAATTTTCTGATTATGGTTTTCTGGACGTGAATTGCACGCTCTGTGAGGTCTGCATATTTGGAGAAAGAGCCTCTGACATCACCCTCTGCACCTTTTCCGGCGATGGTGATACCTTCCTCAACTTTTTCCATGATATCCTTCGGAATACCGACCTCTTTTATTATTTCATCTACAGTATCCCTGTCATAAAATTTGATTCCCAGGTCTTTAGCAACCTTTTTGCCAATCTGGTTTCCTTTAGCGCCATATTCGCATCCTATTGTAATAACAAGATGTGCCATTTCGTTCCCCTCGCTTTTCTTATATACATCTTTATACTGTGTTGATATGAAAGTCGCTAAGGTATGCATCGACGATACCTTTTGACCCTTTAATCATATGTTGTTATATAAACTTGTTCCGCTTAGTTACCTATATTCTTTGTTCAAAAGAAGGGCGCACGAAGATAATCGTGACGCCCTTGTCCTTTATCCGGCTCGTAAAATCTGCCGCAATATATTCTGTTGCCTGCTTCAAATATAATTCAAACCTTCTATGAAAGTGACTCAACAGTCTCCTTGATAATATCAAATGCCTTGTCGCACTCTTCTTCGCTTACGATAAGCGGTGGAACCATACGGATGATGTGGCTTCCGATTGCTGTGATAAGCATATGACGGTCGAAGCAGCCATGCTTTACATCTACACCTGAGATTGTATCGTCAAACTCAACACCAACTAAGAGTCCCTGATGTCTTACCTCTTTTACATGTGGAAGCTTCTCAAGCTTAGCTGTGAAATAATCACCAACCTTCTTTGCATTTCCGGCAAGATCTCTGTCAAGCAGCTCGTTTACTTCTGCAAGTGCTGCTGCACAGCATACAGGATGTCCACCAAAGGTTGTACCGTGTGAACCGGCTGAGAATGCTTTTGAAACCTCCTCTGTAGCACATATAGCACCGATTGGCATTCCACCGCCAAGGCCCTTTGCCATAGAAACGATATCAGGTTTGATGCCGTAGTTCATGTAGCTCATTACAGCTCCGGTTCTGCACCATCCTGTCTGAACCTCATCGATAAGGAGGAGCATGCCCTTCTCATCACAGAACTCGCGAAGTCCCTTCATGAATTCAGGTGTTGCAGGATGAACACCGCCCTCGCCCTGTACAGGCTCAATCATGATAGCGATTGTGTTCTCTGTGCAAGCGTCCTTGAAAGCCTTTAAATCATTGTAAGGAGCATATGAGAAGCCATATGTCATTGGACCAAAGCCCACCTGGCATCCGTTTCCAGGCTGTCCTGTTGCTGACATAGCACCGAAGGTTCTGCCGTGGAAGCCGTCCTTAGCAGTTACAATGTGATATCTGTTTGGACCATATTTCTCTATACCATATTTACGAGCCATCTTAATCATAGCCTCATTGGCCTCAGTTCCTGAGTTCTGGTAGAAAATCTTGTCCATTCCGATAGTCTTGCAAACCTTCTCAGCAAGCAGTGCCTGTGGAATGGTGTATGGATAGTTGAATGTATGCATGATGTCATCCACCTGATCCTTGACTGCTGCAACAACCTTAGGGTTTCTGCTGCCGGCATTGTTTACGGCGATTCCTGCGTAAAAGTCAAGGTATGGTGTGCCATTCTCATCATATAGATACATGCCCTCAGCAGTCTCAGCGATGAAATCGAAACGCTCATATGTCTCAATCATATACTTCTTTACTTTGTCTTTGATGTCCTGTGCTGTTAATCCTGTGTCTTTTAATCTCATAATATATTGCCTCCTAAAATTAATGTCTTTGTAATTTTGTCAGTAAATTGTTTCAATAAATTTGATAAATAAAAAAGAGCAAAGTGCTTCACCGGTTAGCGTCTTTGCTCTTAAATATTCATAAATAAATATGTAGTTGTTTGTTCGTTTTCTTTTGTGTATTATTTTGAACAAGTAAACAATATCACGTTCAATATATTGTGTCAACAATTTTCATTAAAAATGTGAAATACCTCACAATTGTCAGTTTAAAGACACTTATGCTTAAAATTATAAATAAAAACTGTCATTTAACACTTAAAATATTATTTTATTGTAATATTTTGTGCATTATATTGTCTGTGCATTATTCTATTGCATTGTTCCTTTTCATCATTTATATACATTATAAAGAACATGATACACATACCACATTATACGTATTTCTTTCCATTAAATAAAAAATCCGGGTACTCTCATTTGAGTACCCGGTCCATTCACCTGTTGCTATGCATTCTTTATAAGCTCCGGTTTACGGAAGGTACGGAACAGTCCAATCTGCTCCAGTGCCTTTGCAATGCCAAAAAAGACAATTGAATCTATCGGCCACATAATAAGGTTCTTCAGTGCACGCATTGGAAGGATTGCCATAAGTGCCTGTCCATACAGTACCTGCAGACACAGAGTATTGAGAATGACATTGCAGATGAGCATTACTACAAACTTCGCAGCAAGCACTCTCCATATGGTAAGCTTTTTCTTATAAAAGAAACATCCATATAAAACACCTGCAAGCATTACAACAAGTGTAAGCTGTGGACAAAATGGTCCTGTAGGCTTCATCAGATACTTGATGATGTCAAGCGCTCCGTGGAAAACAGCTCCGGCAACCGGCCCGAACAGGTAATCAACGATACCATTTGGAATACCGGAAAAACCGATACGGATAAACTGTCCATATTCGATGGAGAAATATCCAAGGATAACGGCAACTGCAGCAAGCATTGCCATAGTTGTGATGGTTCTGACCGATTTAAGCTCTCGGGCAGAATCGGTGAACAAAGTAACGAATTTTTTCATTAAAAAATTACCTCCTTTGCAGACCTCACCGAACTACAACAGGAGATAATTAATATCTTCGGATGCAGCGGGATGCGACTCATGTACCGCAAGATTTTCTTTTCGTCCGGGTGACAACTCCCTGTTCATCCGGCACTTAACGCACATGTGTCTACTCTGCTAAAATTTATTTATTTGTAACGTATTAAAGTATATCACACTCTAATATCAAATCAAGTCTTTTTTATTCAATATAATAATTAAAGGGCCAAAACACCTTTTGACCCTCATATCTTATCATATCCTATTATTTTATTTACTCTATCTTGGATCCGGACGATGCTTCATGTCACGGATAGGAATATTGGCAACAAGTGCCGGAACCATTCCGTTGTTAGAATCAGACTCGGTCTCTGTGATTTTCACATCAAGAGCTTCCGCATCAATATCCATATAGCGGGAAATAACCTCAATGATATCCCTTTTCATCATCTCCATCATCTCCGATGAGCAGTTTGCACGGTCAGAAACCAGCACCAGCTTCAAGCGATCCTTTGCAACATTACCAGAAGATTTCTTTTTAAATAAATCCATTATACCCATGGTACATATCCCCCTTTAATTTTTCTTAAACATATCCTTTAGCTTTTCAAATACACCATGCTTCTGGTTTAAATCAAGGAAAGGAACCTCCTCGCCCATGATACGGCGGCAGATATTCATATATGCCTTTCCTGCAAGGCTGTCTGAACCGACTAACGGCTCACCACGGTTTGTAGAAATAACAATCTGCTCATCATCCGGTACTGCACCGATTAAGTTGACTGCAAGAATCTCTGTTACATCATCCACATTCATCATATCACCGCGCTTAACCATATCGACACGCAGACGGTTGACAATCAGATCAATGCGCTTCATCTCATTTGCCTCGAGAAGGCCAACAATACGGTCAGCGTCACGGATTGCTGATACCTCAGGTGTAGTGACAACAAGTGCACGGTCAGCTCCTGCAACGGCATTCTTGAAGCCCTGCTCAATACCAGCCGGGCAGTCAAGCAGAATATAGTCAAACTCCTCACGAAGCTCATTGATAAGCTCAACCATCTGCTCAGGTGTAACAGCATCCTTGTCCCTTGTCTGAGCTGATGGAAGCAGACACAGATCAGGATATTTCTTATCCTTGATAAGAGCCTGACGGATACGGCATTTGCCCTCAACGACGTCTACGAGATTGTATACAATACGATTCTCAAGTCCCATAACAACATCCAGGTTACGCAGTCCGATGTCAGTATCAATCATAACAACCTTTTTATTTAACTGTGCAAGACCTGTACCTATATTTGCTGTGGTTGTGGTCTTGCCCACACCACCCTTTCCTGATGTGATAACGATTACTTCGCTCATGAACTTTCTTCCTCCTACGTTCCTAAATGCTATTTAAAATATTTTTAGTAATTGGTTCGATGTAAATATATCCATCCTTTGCGATGGCTATCTGTGCCTGCTCCTGTGCCGGCTTTTCCTTGCGCCTTACCCTGTGCTTTGGCTGAGGCTCGTCCGGACTCTTCGCAATCAAATCACCAATCTGAATCTGAATCGGCTGCATGTCAAGTGCAAATACAAAGCAGCTCCTGTCACCTGTACATCCGGCGTGAACATTGCCCTTTAATGCACCAAGAATAACGATATTGCCCTGAGCTATAATCTTGGCTCCCGGATTGACATCACCTATGATTGTGACCGAAGACTCGCTGGTAATCACCTGGCCTGACCTGAGCGTACCACGGTAAAACTGCTCCGGAACACTGACTGTTGCAACATTCTCGCACTGCTTCTGCACTGCCTCATTAAATGCCTCAACCTGCTCCTTCATAATGGCTTCCTGCTCGGTACCACTCTCCACAATGCACAAAATCTCAATTGTGGTATTTTCCTCAATAGCTGCAATTATCTGCTGCTGCTCTTCATCTGAAAGATGCCTTCCCTCAAATGAAATAGCAAGCTTTGCGTTTTTAAAAAAATTGGCGGATGCCTTAAACTTCTCTACAACTGCCTTTATCAAATCAGCAAATGACATATCCGCATCTAAAATTAAATTGATTCCATATTTATTACTCTTTATCGTAACCGACTGTGACATGAGTACCTCCAATATCATTTAATATGAAATTCATTACTCTTAATTATACATTTTTATGTGGCTTCACGCAACCTTTTTCTGTAGGCTATGTATACATCAAATTCCCTTTTTAATTTCTACTTATATTTATCGTAAAAAGAAAAACAGAGCTAACATTGTTTTCACAATGCCGCTCTGTAAAAGTCAAACTTTTTCTATGTGCTATATATTCTATGCAGTCTTAAACCAATTGTCAACAACCAATTTTAGGAAATCAAAAGTAACTTTAATCAAAGGGGGGATTGTACTTTAATAGCCATAATTCTTTGATGACGTTCGTTCATTGTTCCCCCAAACTTTATGAGTTATTTTATCTATACGATTATCCTCATCTAAAAAACTTAAATTTTTTAAGTAATCATCTCATAAAAACTATCAAAAATCTTGGTACCTACTATTCACCATTTATATTTTTAATTATTCTGATTACTCCTTAAAATTTGATATAAAAAGAGGGGAACTCATCATTTCTGACTTGCTATCCGCTTCGCGTAACATTTTTATGCTATTACGGCTGCTAAAATTTTCTCAATTTTTTCTCTTTCTTTCATAATTTTTTTATCTATGACTTTTTGTTTTTCTAATTCTGCATTAATGCTATCTACAATTAATTTTTGTTCATTCAAACTTATATAAGGAATTGGAAATTCTTGAATTTGATTTGGAAAAATATTTGTGTTGTTTCCCAAACCTTTTTTATTTATTTCAACCAAATACTGAAAATATCTGGTGCAAAAGTAATAATATGCAAACAAGGGATTCATTTGATTTTCGTCAAATCTCATTCGGATTATGAAATCACAGAAAATGCCTTTTGCATCATCTTCAACTATTGCTACTTTTCCTATCCCACCCTCTCCAGAACGCATTAATAAAATATCGTTCAAGCCAATCTCTGTGGAAATAGGTGTTTTATTTCCTTTAATTTTTTTTGTGAGCTTCTTCTTAGCATAGTCATTAGACACATATTTAATATCATTCAGATTAAGCGACCAAGAACTTATATCCGCCATTGAAACATATGCATAATCGCCATTTTCATCGTAATCTGTTGTCGCTATTCCTTGCCCTGTTATCATCGGAAGGATTAGTAGTTTTTTTATTTTTTTATTTGGTCGACTATTTAGCTCTTGATAAACAAATTCACCTGCTGGGCGATGAAATTTAGCGCTAAATCTTGTATCTATATTATTCCCATATTGAGAATAACTAGAATAATAGGTCATTGTCTTTAACGACTCAAATTTATCATAATCATATCCAAAATATTCTTTAAAAACCGCATCTATAATACTTCGTTTTGATTCTACAGATTTTTTTAAGGCAAATATCTTATCAAGAATAGGTTCAACCTTATCTATAATCCGTTTCTGCTCAATAATGTCTGGCACATAAATTGGCATATCGCTGATATAATTTTGTGCTAGGTTCTTTATAGTTTTGCCAGTCTCAACACTTCTAAAGTAATCCTTGCAAAGCTTAGATTGCATATATATGACCAAATATTTCTCTAGCAAGCGTTTCTTATCTACTCGTATTCTACACAAATAATGCGATAAGGTAAGGTTTAATGGCACTTCTTCGTCATATACAAAAGAACTTCCGCAGTTCGATGATATAGCAATAACAACATCATCCTTCTTAAGACGAAAATCAGCTAATTTATCAGCCTTATCATCATTTATATAAATTGGCTCTTCCAAGCTTAATCTGAAATCATCTATATTCCTAACTGTAACATGAACATTCTCTGTATCTACATCGTAGTCCGCTGCTTTTATGGCTTTTCCACTTTCTAAAAAAGTAATATAATTTCTCAATTTATCCATAGATTCTAGATCATACTTAGATTGAATTGCAAAATAATCAACATCCATTCTTCCATACATATCTTTCGACACATCTGAAAGAGTAATATTACTTGTATAAAAGTTCAAAATCATACCTCCTCTGACCAGTCAATTTCTCTCATATAGTCTAAAATAGATTCCATTTTTCCATCGTCAACTATAATCTCACCTTCACTCGTTTCACGATATAAATCATTTGCCTGAACTTTTATGCCGCGTTTTGTGCGCTTATAACCAATATTTTCTACCTCAGCATTAAATATATGATAATCTAATTCTTTGGAAACCTCTCCAAATACCCACCATGTATTTACCATTCCAAATACATCTTTGGTGTCCTTATCAAATTTACATAATCCCTCGATCTCATTACGGTATTTTTCAATAAGCTCGGTGTTAGAAAACTTTTTATCGCTTGTCTGAACATATCCCTTTAGTAGTCTGTCAAGCAACTCTCTTTCTTCTTTTTCTGATAGATTCTTGATTGATGGCAACTTGTCTTTTTGCTTTTTTCCATCTGTAACTAGAACTATATTCTCTACTCTTGTTTTTATGTGCGCCCATTCCTTCGAATATTTTTCCCACGTAGCATTCCATTTTTCTATTTGTGTAGTATTCTTTTTTTGTGCAAATAAAATGCTTGTCTTCGTGTTTGTGAACGGTGCAAAAGTAGACTGTGGAAGGGATACAACAGCCTTTACATTAAAATACTTATAAATAAAAAGTCTAATATATTTATTCTCTGTTGTGTCATAAACACTTTCGGGGAGAACTGCTGCTAATCTTCCACCTTCTTTCAATAATTGGTAATATCTTTCAATAAATAAGTTTTCAGAGTTTTTCTTATTGCCAAACAGAAATGATTTTTCCAATTTCTTCTTAGTCTCGTTATCCAAGTCAACAGAAAATGGTGGATTAGTTAGGATTAAATCAAATCTTCCATTTATCTTCTTAGGATAATTTTTGTCATCAAATTGCTTATTAAGCTCGTCTGTTCCCGTTTCTTTTGTATATTCTGGGAACGGAAGAAGTCCATCCCCCTTCTGTGCCCCAACAAATATGTTTGTTGACCCATCTCCATGGAGTATCAGATTGACCTTGGTTGCCGTACCCAAATCAAAATTAAGTTCACAACCATAAATAAATTCTTTTGTTCTGGTAATTTGCATAAGCAGCCGTGGTTGTGCTTACATTCATT
>ULPK01019412.1_pt1 | contig 10560 bp, 9 predicted proteins | sample 1953421 | NCBI WGS metagenome assembly ULPK01 (sample SAMEA4835627, study PRJEB28245) | human gut metagenome | biome: gut microbiome; material: fecal sample | place: Denmark | collected 2008 | reverse complement strand
CGGAGCCGGTGGACCGGGCGCTCTGTTCTGGATGGTGCTTGCTGCATTCTTCGGAATGGCAACCAAGTATGCAGAGGGACTCCTTGCAGTTAAGTATCGTGTGTTAGATGAAGACAATCATGCCCTTGGTGGACCATTTTATTATATCGAAAAAGGCATGGGTACAAAATGGAAATGGCTTGCGAAGATCTTTGCATTTTTCGGTATCTGTGTAGGTTTGTTCGGCATCGGAACATTCTCACAGGTGAATGGTATTGCATCGGCTGTCGAGGGATTCTTCGACCCGAATGAATCATGGCAGGTAGAGATTCCGGGAATCGGTACATATTCGTGGACGGTTGTAATCGCATCTTTGATCCTGAGTGTCTGCGTGGCACTTGTGCTGATCGGTGGTATCAAGCGTATTGCAAATGTATCCCAGATCGTCGTTCCGTTTATGGCAGTGCTTTATGTCCTGCTTTGTCTGGTGCTTCTCATCTGCAATATCAAAGAGATTCCGGATGCGTTCGTAACAATCGTAAAGGGCGCATTCAATCCAAAGGCAGTGACCGGTGGCGTGGTTGGTACGATGATCGTTGCAATGCAGAAGGGTGTTGCAAGAGGTATCTTCTCAAATGAATCCGGTCTTGGCTCTGCGCCAATCGCTGCAGCCGCAGCAAAGACAAAGGAGCCGGTACGTCAGGGTCTGGTTTCTATGACGGGTACATTTATTGATACAATTATCATCTGTACGATGACAGGACTTTCTATCGTATTGACAGGTGCTTGGCAGCAGGAAGGCTTAGAGGGTGTACAGGTAACAACCTACGCATTCCAGGAGGGACTTCCGATTTCCGAGCAGGTAGCTGCGTTCCTGTTGATGTTGTGTCTGGTATTCTTCGCATTTACAACGATCCTTGGATGGGATTACTATTCGGAGCGCTGTCTGGAATACCTGTCAGGCAAGAACAAGAAAGCAATCCTTGTATATCGCTGGTTATATATCTTGGCAGTATTCATCGGACCATACATGACGGTAAAGGCAGTATGGACGATCGCCGATATCTTCAACGGATTGATGGCGATTCCAAACATGATCGCAATCTTCGCTTTGAGTGGTGTGGTTGTGAAGGAGACAAAGGACTTCTTCAAACGCCATGCAGAGCAGAATCAGTTTAAGTAAATAACATGATTTTGAAACAGGTGTGCTGTATTGTTGCGGCATACCTGTTTTTTGCATAATTAAGATTTCACACTTTTTTCACAATTTTTATTAGCACTCACTATTGACGAGTGCTAATAAGTATGTTATAGTACACCTAGAACATGAGGGAAGACCTAGAGAAGGGAACCCGAGTGGGAAGGAAAGTTGATATTGTAATTGCAATTAAATAGTGAATGGATGCCGTCAAGAAACATAGATTGCAATTACTGAGTGAAGTATAAAAGGAGGTATGGCTTATGTTAATGCCAAGTTTATTTACAAATAGTTTTATGGATGATTTCTTTGATGCACCAAGTTTTGGTGTCTATAAGTATGATGCACCGGCACAGAATCTGATGAGTACTGATGTGTTTGAGAAAGAAGACGGTTACGAGATTGATATGAACCTTCCAGGATTTAAGAAGGAAGATGTAACCGGTGAAGTGAAGGATGGTTACCTGATCATCAAGGCTTCTACAAAGAACTCTAAGGATGAGAAGGATGCCAAGGGCAAATATATCCGTAAGGAACGTTATGAAGGTTCCTGCAACAGATCCTTCTATGTGGGCGATGCGATCACACAGGATGATATCAAGGCAAAATTCGAAGATGGTGTCTTGAAGATCTCTGTTCCAAAGAAGGAAGCAAAGCCACAGGTGGAAGAGAAGAAATTCATTGCCATCGAAGGATAATTTAAAATAGCTAGCCAGACGATTTTTCGTTTCCCCTCTCTTACTGGGCGGTCACATGATGTGGCCGCCCTTTTAGCGTTCATAAATGTTAATTGTGCATGTGACCGCTAGGCGGATTGGCAGATCCTGGCTGCGGTGGGAGTCCTCCGTTCAGACAGGCATTGCCGTGAGACATTCATATCATTAAATGGAATCCGCTTATCCCGGCAAACAATAAATTCTTCGTGCCCTTTTCCAAGGATCAGAAGAATGTCGTCCGTATCTAACAGGGAGATTCCCTTTCGAATAGCGTCCTTCCGGTCATGCACGATTTCGTAGTTATCGTAAGAAAGCCCGGATGTCATATCATGGTAGATCTGTGCCTGATCTTCATAATGAGGATCGTCGTGCGTCATTATAACGTAATCAGCATGCTTGCAGGCAATCGCGGACATCTTCGCACGTTTATCCCGGTCTCTTTCACCAGTGCATCCAAACACGACATAGATGCTGCCGGAGGTAAGTGCACGTGCGGCAGTCAGAACCTTGCTCATGGCGTCTGGCGTATGTGCGTAGTCTACCATGATCAGATTATTTCCTGTGTGGATACATTCGGTTCTGCCCTTTGGAAGTGTAAGTGCTGCGGCTGCCTGTGCGATGGTGGCACTGTCAAACTGCTCCAGTGTCAGAATCACAACGGAAGCCATCAGATTGTAGATATTGTAAGTGCCGATCAGATTGGTCGAGAAGTTCTGGGTAAATGCAGGGCACTGTACCGAGAATTCTGTATGTTCCTTGTCTGCGGCATCCAAAGCTACATTGAAATCTCCGCCGGTAAAGCCGAAGGTTACATTCTCATTTTCTTCAAGCAGAAAATAGTGCTTGTAGGAATCGTCATAGTTGATGATCGCTTTGCCGGATGGCTTTAACATGCGGAATAATTCCTGCTTTGCAAGGGCATAGCGTTCCATCGTCTTGTGGAAATCCAGATGATCCTGTGTCAGGTTTGTGAAGACCGCATAGTCAAACTGCAACGTCTCGACACGGTGATTTGCAAGTCCCTGACTGCTTACTTCCATGACAACATACTCACAGCCGAGCGACAGGCATTGCAGCAGAATCGCGTACAGATCATAGATATCGGGGGTCGTGTTCGCGAGACTGCGGATCTTCTCGCCGACGTAGAAGCCGATTGTGCCAATATAGCCACATTTTCTGCCAAGCTTATTCAACATCTGGTGAAGCAGAAATGCTGATGTAGTTTTTCCGTTTGTACCGGTGATGCCGATCAGCTTGAGTTTGCTGATTTTGTCGTAGTAAGTATCTTTCAGATAATTGACCAGATATGCTCTGGTATCCTCGACGATACAGGTTTCCACCTCGTAGCTTCCTTCCTCGCAGATGATCTTCGCTGCGCCGTTTTCAATTGCCTGTCGGATATAGGCATGTCCGTCGTGGTCGATGCCGCGCAGTGCCACAAAAGTGTCGCCCTTTTCGATTTTTCTTGAGTCTATTTTTACGTTCATTTATCTCCCTGTCTTTCCTGAAAATATGTGTCCGGATTTCCTAAAATCCCCTGTTAACATAACATACCAAATAATTGCATCAAAGTTGCATCAAAAGTGTAACGAAGTTGCAAAATAAATATTTATAGTTTGTATAATTTTGTAAATGATTATATAAATAACGTACGAATCCGCTGGTTTTATGATGCTGTTTGAAATATTTATTATTTACAAAACATATGTTCTATACTAAAATAAAAACAGTATGTGAAATAAGACACGGATTTATCTATGTGGAGTGACGGTATGCGGCAGTATATAGCAATTGATCTGAAATCATTTTATGCGTCGGTGGAGTGCGTGGAGCGGGGATTGAACCCGCTCACAACGAACCTCGTCGTAGCAGATGAGAGCCGGACAGAGAAGACAATCTGTCTGGCTGTTTCGCCATCCCTGAAATCCTATGGCATATCGGGGCGGGCGCGCTTGTTCGAAGTTGTGCAGCGGGTAAAAGAGATCAACCGTCAGCGGCTGGCATTTGCACCGGGGCGGGAATTTAACGGATCGTCATATGAAAATCTGAAGGTGAAAGCGGATCCAAGGCTGGCGCTGGACTATATTGCGGCGAAGCCGCGGATGGCACATTACATGGAATACAGTACGCGCATTTACGATATCTACCTGAAATATGTCGCGCCGGAGGATATGCATGTCTATTCGGTGGATGAGGTGTTCATTGATGCGACGACATACCTGAATACCTATCAGATGACAGCAAGACAGCTTGCAGAGACAATGATACGGGATGTCTATGAAACGACAGGAATCACGGCGACGGCGGGGATTGGAACGAATCTGTATCTGGCAAAGATTGCGATGGATATCGAGGCGAAGCATATGCAGCCGGATGAACGTGGCGCGCGGATTGCGGAGCTTGATGAGATGAGCTACCGCAGACTGTTGTGGAACCATGAACCGCTGACGGATTTCTGGCGTGTGGGGGCGGGTTACCAGAAGAAGCTGCATGCACAGGATCTGTATACGATGGGAGATATTGCCCGGTGTTCACTGGGCGGAGAAGATGATTACTATAACGAAGATCTGCTGTATAAGCTTTTCGGGGTGAATGCAGAGCTGCTGATCGACCATGCATGGGGCTATGAACCGTGTACGATCGCAGAGATTAAGGCGTACCGCCCGGAGAGTAATAGCATTAGTTCGGGGCAGGTGTTGCAATGCCCGTATACATGTGAGAAAGCACGTGTGGTTGTACAGGAAATGACAGAGGGACTGGTGCTGGAACTGGTTGAAAAGGGGCTTGTCACAAATCAGATGGTACTTACAGTTGGCTATGATATCGAGAATCTGTCTGGGGGAGCAAATGGGTATCACGGTGAGGTGACGCGTGACCGCTATGGGCGGAAGGTGCCGAAGCACGCACACGGGACAGAGAATCTGGACAGTTATACATCGTCAACAAGCAGGATTGAGGCGGCGGTGCTTCGCTTATATGACCGGATTGTGGATGAGAATCTGCTTGTGCGGCGGATGTATGTGGTAGCCAATCATGTGATCCGGAAGGAAGATGTGAAGGAAGAGACTTCTGGATTTGAACAGATGGATTTATTTACCGATTATGCGGCGTTGGAAAAGGAGAAGGAAGCAGAGAAAGAAAAGGAAGCAAAAGAAGCGCAGATTCAGCAGGCATTGCTTGCAATCAAACATAAATACGGTAAAAATGCAGTTCTACGTGGAATGAATTTCCGCGAGGGCGCAACGGCGCGTGACAGGAATAATCAGATCGGAGGACATAAGGCGTGAGACGGGATTACAGTGATATCATCGACCGGGAACGCCCGGCGTCGAAGAAGCATCCGCCGATGGATCGGATGATGCGTGCGGCGCAGTTTGCCCCATTTGCAGCGCTTACGGGACATGATGAAGCGGTGCGGGAGACGGCACGGCTGACAGAGGAAGAGATCGAACTTGATGAGTATGAGGTTGCGGAACTAAACCGGAAGCTGCAGTGGTTAGCGGAGCACAAGGATACGGAAGTAGCGGTCGTACATTTTGTGAAGGATGCGAAAAAAGAGGGCGGTGCCTATGTGAAGGACACCGGAATTCTGAAGAAAATAGATGAACATACGCATACACTTGTGTTAGTATGTGAACAGGAAGAAGTGCAGATAGATATATGGAAAATAATAGAAATTTTAATCTGATTTTAATCTTTCCTACCTTATAGATTAATTTTGGTGCCGTAAGATAAGGACACAATCAAGAACAGCAAAGAACAAATTACAAAACCGCTGTTACAGAAAATGGAGGATATCAGATATGGATCAGTTAGAAAAGGTAGAAAAAATCAGAGAGAAAACAGGCGTCAGTTATGAGGATGCCAAGAGTGCACTCGAAGCATGTAATTATGATCTGCTCGATGCGATCGTGTATTTAGAGAAGCTTGGAAAGATCAAGGCACCGGAGGTTGGCACTTATACGACGACTCCGCAGGAGACATCGAACGAGCTGGCACAGGCACAGGCTGCCTACGAGCAGTCTTGCAAGAAGAAAACATTCGGTGAGCGTATGGATGAGTTCTTCGCGTGGGTAGGCGATATCATCAAGAAGGGCTGCGAGAAGAACTTCATCATTGAGCGTAAGGGTGAGCGTTTTATGCGGATGCCGATCATCATATTCATACTGCTTTTGATCTTCGCATTCTGGATCTGTGTACCACTTTTGATCATCGGACTCTTCTGCGACTGCAGGTACCATTTCGAGGGTGACGCGAAAACAGTTCAGGACATCAACAACGCCTGCGATAAGGCATCCGATGCCTGTGCGGGAGTGAAAGAAGACATCAAGAAATAAAAATCTGAAACATAGAGAAAGGAAAATTATAAGATAGGGGAAACGATTACGTATAAAAAAATATATTTCAGATATGTATAGTACCAATTTTAATGCAGACCATTGGAACATGTCGGTACTTAACGAATTGTGCCAGTTTACTGGTGCAATGAGTTTAGTACCGCTACATGTGGAAGTGAGCGAGAGCGCGTCTGCATGTAATTGGATACTATACATATCTGGTATAAGCATTATGACGTAATCGTTTTCCTGTTTATAGGAGACGATATGAGCAAGATTTTGATTATTGAAGATGAAGCGGGCATCGCCCGTTTCGTCGAACTGGAATTAAAACATGAAGGAAATGAAGTCGAGAAGGCGGCAGACGGCAGAGAGGGCTTGGACAAAGCCCTCTCCGGTTCGTTTGACCTGATCTTACTTGATGTGATGCTGCCGGGATTAAATGGCATGGAAGTGCTGCGCAGACTCCGGCAGGAGAAGGACACGCCGGTCATTATGCTCACGGCACGCGACGCTGTGATGGATAAGGTAGCAGGGCTGGACGCTGGTGCGGATGATTATATCACGAAGCCATTTGCCATCGAGGAGCTGCTGGCGCGTATCCGCGTCGCGCTAAAGAAGCATGCGCGTACAGAGGATGCACCGACACATAAGCTGGAGGTGCTGGGTGTCTGCTTAGACGAAGACCGCCACGAGGTGACTGTGCAGGGCGAAAATGTGGAGCTTACGAACCGTGAATTCGAGTTGCTGCACACGTTGATGCGGAACAAGAATATTGTACTTACCCGGGAGAAGCTTCTAAATGAGGTCTGTGGGTATGATTATGTCGGCGAGACGAATATCATTGATGTGTATGTGCGGTATCTGCGGACGAAGATTGACGATCATTTTGGAATTAAGCTGATCCAGACAGTTCGCGGAGTCGGATATTGCATCAAGGAGTCATAGGAGTGATTGGATGAGAGAAGAACGGACAAATCGGAAGACAACCTCTATTGCCCGGAAGATTCATGCCGGATACTGGTTCCGGCGCTTTTTTGCGTTGCTGGGACTCGATATTGTGATACTCGGAATGTTGTTCGTGGCGGTGCTGGTATGGCGGCTTGATACGACAGATGCAGACTGGATGTCCGGGGCGAAGCCGGTGCATATTACATGGTCGGGTGATTCATATGCCACATGGGCGATGACCACACAGGTCGGTAAGAACACGGACAATTTTCTGGTGCATGAGGTTCTGGATTATGCGGCTATACCGCTCATTGTGGTTGGCGCGGTGGAACTTATGATGCTCATTTCTGCGTGCTTTGGTATACGGAATATCAGACGGAAGCTGCGCCCGTTGAATGATCTTGCTGTGCGTGCGGAAGCACTCTCAAATATGAGCGGTGATGAGGTAAATCTGGAGCATCTGGAACAGGCAATCTCGAATGTCTCCGTTGATGCGAATGATATACGGATATCGACCGGGGATAAGGATTTACAGAGTATTGAGGTGGCACTGAATAATCTGCTCGCGCGGATGCAGGAGAGTAAGCGGCAGCAGGCACGGTTCGTGTCGGATGCATCGCATGAGCTGCGGACGCCGATCTCCGTGATTCAGGGCTATGTAAACATGCTCGACCGCTGGGGCAAAGAAGATGAAGCAGTGCTAAATGAGTCGATTGAAGCGCTCAAGAACGAATCTGACCATATGAAGGATCTGATTGAACAGCTTCTGTTCTTAGCGCGCGGAGATAGTGGAAGGAATACATTGAAGCTGGTCGAAGTGGACTTAAATGACCTTGTGCAGGAGGTGTACGAGGAATCCATGATGATTGATGAGACACATCCGTACGAATTTTCAGCCTGCCCAGGCTGTATGGTGCGTGGCGATGTTGCCATGCTGAAACAATCTATTCGTATTTTCGTACAGAATGCGGCAAAGTATTCAGACGGGGGCGATACGATTCATTTTACAGTCGGGCGGTCAGAGCAAGGCGTCTATTATCAGGTGCAGGATGAGGGCATCGGCATGCAGGCATCCGAGGTCGTGCATATCTTTGAGCGGTTTTATCGTTCCGATGAGGCACGCAACAGCGAGACGGGCGGATCAGGTCTTGGACTATCCATTGCAAAATGGATCGTAGATGCACATGATGGACAGATTGACGTGTTGACCAGACCGGATTTTGGAACGCGGTTCCGCGTGACATTCCCTTGTAGTAACACTGTAAATATGGTACAATAAAGTTTCAATTTTGTTATTAATAAGGAATTGCGAATATACGGGGAGTGTAAGAATTAAGGATATGAAATCTTCAAAGAAAACGCAGAAAAAAGAACGGGGTTTAAACATTATTATCGTTGGATGCGGAAAAGTTGGAAGTACGCTGGTGGAGAAGCTCAGCAAGGAATCCCATGATATTACCGTCATTGATCAGAAGAATGAGGTGATTCAGCGGATTACGGAAGACTACGATGTTATGGGCTTTACCGGAAATGGTGCGAGCTACAGCATCCAGATTGAGGCGGGTATTCAGGATGCGGATGTTCTGATTGCCGTGACGGAAAGTGATGAGTTAAATCTGCTCAGCTGTACGATCGCGAAAAAGGTCGGTGACTGTGCTACCATCGCACGTGTCCGGAACCCGGATTACAGTATGGAGCTTTCGTATCTCCGGAATCAGCTTGGACTTTCGCTGATCATTAATCCGGAGTTGGAGACTGCACGCGAGATCGCACGTCTGCTGCGCCTGCCGTCGGCCCTTGAGATCAACTCCTTTGCGCGTGGACATGCGGAGCTTGTGAAGTTCAAGATTCCGAAGGGAAATCTGCTGCACGATAAGCCGATTTCGGCGATGCATGAGTTAAATTGTGATATGCTTGTCTGTGGTGTCGAGCGGGATGGGAACCTGATTATCCCGGATGGTTCTTTCATCATGCGTGGCGGTGATGCCGTGACATTTCTTGCGACACCGACAAACAGTATGGATTTCTTCAAGAAGATCGGTGTCGATACACATAAGGTCAAAAACTGCATGATCATTGGAGGAGGAAAAACCTCGTATTATCTTGGAAAACAGCTGATTTCATCCGGTGTGGAGGTCAAGATTCTGGAGTTGGATGAGAAACGGTGTGAGGAGCTGAGCGTATTACTTCCGAAGGCACTGATCTTGCATGGCGATGGCTCGGACGAAGACCTGCTCCGTGAGGAGGGCATCGAGAGTACGGAATCGTTTGTTCCGCTGACCGGACTTGACGAGGAGAATATCCTGCTTACGTTATTTGCGAGAAAATGCTCTGACACAAAGGTGATCACGAAGATCAATCGGAGCACATTCAGTGATGTGCTTGATAGTCTGGACATCGGAAGTATCGTATATCCACGTTATATTACAGCAGAGAAGATTCTGGCGTATATCCGTGCGATGCAGAATTCGGTCGGAAGTAATATTGAGACACTGTATCATATCTTTGATAACCGGGCGGAGGCACTGGAGTTTAAGGTTGAGAAGGATTCTCCGGTAATCGGGAAACCAATCATGGAGTTGAAATTGAAGGATAACCTTCTGCTTGCCTGTCTGAATCGGAATGGTAAGGTCATTATTCCGCGAGGTCAGGATGTCATCTGCGAGGGAGATTACGTGGTCGTTGTTACGACGCACACGGGCTTTACCGATGTCAGCGATATTTTGAAATGGCAGTAAGGGAGATTTTTTTGGAGACAGATTATGAACTACTCAGTTGTTATTTATATATTAGGCTGGATCATGGAAATCGAGGCAGCGTTCCTGGCTCTTCCGGGTATTGTATCTGCAATATATGGTGAGTCGGGTGGCTTTGCTTTTTTGTGGGTGGCACTTGGAAGTGCGGTTGCAGGTTCCATGATTATTCTGCATAAACCGAAGAATATGCGGTTTTATCTGCGGGAAGGCTTCGTGACGGTAGCGCTTTCGTGGATTCTGATGTCTGTGATTGGATGTCTGCCGTTTGTGATCAATGGAGATATTCCGCATTTTGCAGATGCGCTTTTTGAGATGATATCGGGATTTACAACAACGGGTGCGACAGTTGTATCGGATGTGGAAGGCCTGACGAAGGGCAGCTTATTCTGGCGAAGCTTCAGCCACTGGATCGGGGGCATGGGCGTTCTTGTATTTTTGCTTGCCATCGTGCCGATGGCGGGAGGCAGCCACATGAACCTGATGAAGGCGGAAAGCCCGGGACCTTCGGTTGGAAAGCTGGTTCCGAAGGTGCGCCAGACAGCCAAATATCTGTATATTATTTATTTTACCCTGACCATGATAGAGGTAATTTTTCTACTCTTTGGAGGAATGAATCTGTTTGA
>ULPK01021620.1_pt1 | contig 10669 bp, 6 predicted proteins | sample 1953421 | NCBI WGS metagenome assembly ULPK01 (sample SAMEA4835627, study PRJEB28245) | human gut metagenome | biome: gut microbiome; material: fecal sample | place: Denmark | collected 2008 | reverse complement strand
CTAGATGAACTTGGTGAACCCATCATCGGTGCGAACATCGTAGAAAAGGGAACTACCAATGGTACTATCACTGACATGGACGGTAACTACAGCCTTACCGTAAATGATTTAAAAAAGGCTGTTCTTCAAGCATCCTTTATTGGTTATAACACGATCGAAGAGAGTGTTAAAGGACGTAGCACGGTAGAGATTAAGTTATCTCCATCCGTAGTAAACTTAGGAGAGGTCGTGGCGATCGGTTACGGTACGCAGACCCGTAGGGAGATCACAGGATCCGTGGCGAACGTATCCGAAGAAAGTTTTAACAAAGGTATCACACGTGACGCTTCCGACTTGTTGCAAGGCAAGGTAGCTGGTTTGACGATCACTTCCGGCTCCGGTGATGTGACGCGTGGATCTACGATGCGTTTGCGTGGTACATCCACGTTGCAGAACGACCAAGGTCCGTTAATCGTTATCGATGGTATTCCCGGTGGTGATATGTCGACGGTAGCTCCTTCCGATATCGAGTCTATCTCCGTCTTGAAAGATGCCTCCTCCGCCGCTATCTACGGCTCTCGTGCCGCTGGTGGTGTAGTATTGATTACGACCAAGAGAGGTTCTGGCTCCAAGACACAAATCAGCTATGATGGTTATGTTGCCTTTGATCAGATGGCCAATAAGCCCGATTTAATGAATGCGGACGAATGGAGAGGTTACGCAAATAGCAAAGGTCTAGACTATAGCGTATACGACCAATATGGTGCCGACACAGATTGGTTTGATGAACTGACTCGTACCGGAGTTTCTCAGAACCATTCAATCTCTTTGTCTGGTGGTGGTTCTAAGAACAACTATCGTGCGTCCTATACCTATTTGGATCGAAATGGTATCATGCGCGATAACGATATGCAACGCCATAGCTTCCGCTTCCAGTTCCAGCAGCGTGCGATCAATGACCGTTTGCGTATTGGTTTGGCTGGATCTGCTACCTTGACAGACTCACATGTTCCGAATGGTGACAACTTCGTGTTGGCATACAGCATGTTGCCTGTTTACCCAGTTTATAACGCTGATGGTTCTTACTTCACGAAAGTTAATGCGGAGTATGACCAAGGTAATCCTGTTCAAAACCAAAATCTGAACGAGCGAAAAAACAGCAACGTTTATTTTTATGGTGCCGGTGATATCCAATTTGAGATTATCAACGGATTGAACATCAAGGCAAATTTATATAAGAGCCGTTTCTCTAATGAGTATAGCCGCTATGACGACTCTCGTACGACGGTCGGACAGGGTAATAATGGCTTTGCGCAAAAACGTAATCGGGCATGGGATCGTAACTTGATGGAGTGGACTTTGGACTACAATAAGTCTTTTGGTGCGGACGAAAAACATAAATTGAATGCGATTCTCGGTTACTCTTGGGAGGATAACACATATTCTTATTTCTTCGCTCAAAACCGCAACTTTTTGATCAACGATTTGTCATATAACGCTTTGCAATCCGGAGCCGGATTAAAGACAGGCGACGTTGAGTCTGGTAAGAACTACTACAAATTGATCTCTATGTTCGCCCGCGCTCACTATAGCTATGACGAGCGTTATATGATTACGGCTACCGTCCGTCGAGATGGTTCCTCTAAGTTCGGTGCGAATCATAAATGGGGTACGTTCCCCTCTGTTTCCGCAGCTTGGGGTATCTCACAAGAGGCATTCATGCAAGACGTAAACTGGATCAATGACTTGAAGTTACGTGCGGGCTACGGTGTTACCGGTAACCAAGATGGTTTACAGCCGTATAAGAGCATGGAGCTTTATGGCATGTCCGGTATCTATTATGACAATGGTAATTGGGCTACATCTTATAAGATTTCCCAGAATGCCAACCCGGATTTGAAATGGGAGTCTACGGCTATGTTAAACATCGGTTTAGATTTCTCTTTGTTCAATGGCCGTTTAGGTGGTACAATCGAATGGTATGACAAACGTACATCAGACATGCTTTATACTTACAAGGTTCCGACTCCTCCGTATGTTTACGACCGTATGCAAGCCAATGTAGGTGATATGAAAAATACAGGTATCGAGGTTTTGTTAAACTTAGATGTGATCCGTAACAAGACATTCAACTGGAATATGTCATTGAACTTGTCCCACAATAAGAATGAAATCACGAAGTTGTCAAGCGATCTTTATACGACAGACCGTATTTATACAGGCGATCCATGGATCCGTGGTGCTTCCGGCGTAACTTCTCACGTAGTAGAGGAAGGCCGTCCCGTAGGACAATTCTTCATGCTGGAATGTACGGGTATCAAGGACGGAAAATATATCATTACGGATTTGAACGGTGATGGTGAGATCTCGGACGATGACCGCACATACGTAGGAGACGCACAACCAGACTTGACATTTGGATGGCAAAATAATTTCACTTGGAAGAACTGGGATTTCAGCTTCTTCTTCCGTGGAACGATCGGCAACAAGGTATTGAACAACCCGCGTGCGGCTTATGCGAATAATACGTACTTGATCGGTACAAACGCATTAGATGATGAATTGACTTATACGATGAAAGAATCTTCTCGCGTATGTTCTTATTATTTGGAGAATGGTTCGTTCATCCGTTTGGATAACTTGGCCTTAGGTTACACCTTCGATACGAAGAAGATTAATTGGTTGGATAAAGCTCGTCTTTATTTCGCCGCTCAGAACTTATTCGTAATTACTGGATACAAAGGTTTAGACCCAGAGGTTGAATTGTTCCGTGGTGAATCTTCCGATACGGATGCTGGTTTGTCTCCGGGTATTGAGCCTCGTCAATTCTTCCCGAAGGCACGTACCTTCACATTGGGTGTTAATTTAACTTTCTAAATTAAATCGTTATTAATTATGAATAAAAAATCAATTATATCATTATTTACTGGTGCTGCACTAATGTTTTCCATGCCCTCCTGTACGGATTTGGATGAAACGGTGTATGATAAGATTCCAGCAGAAAACTTCGGTAAAACCGATGGTGAAATCAATTCGATCATTGGCCCTGCATACAATACATTTAAAAGATATTTCTCTGACGCATGTATTGCTTTATCGGAATGCTCAGGAGATATGGCGGTCGTACCTACCCGTAAAGGTGGTGACTGGTATGATGGTGGTCAGTATCGTGAGTTACACATGCACGCATGGACTGCGAATACCTCAGCCGTGAAAAACGCATGGTCAAGATCTACGGAAGCGATCTCTGCTTGTAACTTAATTTACGAGACTATTAGTACTTCCGCATTGGAAGAATCCGTAAAAGCTAGAGCGTTAGCGGAAATCCGCGGTGTACGTGCGTTCTGGATTTATTACCTGATGGATAATTGGGGAAATGTTCCATTGAGTATAGATTACAATGACACAGAACTGCCCACTTGCAAAACAAGGAAGGAAGTTTATGATTGGTTGGTTAAAGAGGTAAACGAGATCAAGGACTTGCTTCGTGAAGATGTTTCTGACGCTAGTTATGGAAAATTCACGAAAGGTGCCGCTTATACCTTATTGGCAAAGTTGTACCTAAACGCAGAGGCTTGGGGCGTAGACTCTCCTCGATATAAAGAGGCCGCTGACGCTTGTGATGTCGTGATGGGGCTTCCTTATATATTAGAGGCTAACTGGAAAACAAATTTCCAAGTAAATAACCAACAATCAAGAGAAGCTATCTTGGCTTGCTGCTTTAGTGCGAACGATACGGAATGGCAAAATCAATTACATTACCGTACTTTGCACTATAAAGATAATATACCTCTTGGAGCTACTTTCAGCGCATGGAACGGTATTTGCGCACAGCCGGATTATGTATTGCTATTCGACAAGGAAGATCCTCGCTATGAAGGCTCTTTCTTAGTAGGTCCAAGTATCGACCCTGCTACTGGGAAAGTGTTGATCACGGCACACGACCGTCCTTTGATACACACTCCGGAAGTTACAGTTATCCCCGGAACGGAACGTGATGGTACGATTTGGGGTGACGTGAACCAAGAAGACGGCGCTCGTTGTAACAAATGGACTTTCGATAAGTCCTTAACTAATGCGATGGAGAATGATTTCCATATCTTCCGTCTGGCTGATGTATATTTGATGAAAGCAGAGTGTTTGATACGCACAGGAGGCAACAATGCGGAGGCTACACGTTTGGTCAATGCGGTCCGCGAACGTGCTTACGGTAACTCTAACCACAATTACGCATCCGTAGATCTAGAAAAGATCGCCTTAGAACGTAAGTTCGAGTTGGCATGGGAATGCCACGCACGTCAAGACAATATTCGCTTTGGAACTTTCCAAAACGCTCGTTGGCTGAAATCTGAAACGAAAGGGAAAGACTACATGAATATCTTCCCGATCTCTCAAGACGCATGGCAAACGAACCAGAACTTAAAACAGAACCCGGGTTATCCCGCATTCTAAAATATTCTATGGGCTAGATGAGACTTTTTAGGTTTCGTCTAGCCCTTTTTGTATAATCTTAAAATAATACGAACATGAAGAAGTATTTGATTTTACTTGCGATGTTACTCGTCGCCGTTGCGAACTATGCGGAAAAGCCCGCTAATTATGTGGAAGCCTCCCAAGAAGCGTATAGAGCTTCTGACCCTCTGATGCTAGAAGGATATTTTACAGGTGATACTTTCTCCGGGCAGATTGAGTTGATGACCGCAAACCAGATTCCCGGATACAATACACCCACAAGGCTTACAATTGTCGTAAGTAATCCCGTATTATCTTCCTATAATTGGTCTGTCTCCGGTAATGGTATATCATCTTATATCTCTGATAGCCATTTATGTGAAATATTCTTCAAGACAGGAGGATCACGTGGCTGTACGGTTACTCTATCAGGTCCTCTTGCGTCTACCGGTCAACAGGTGACAAAGGTTTTCGGATTCTATTGATGTTGAAAGTGAAGACATTCTTAGAAAGTAATGCCCCGTCACCAACTTATTCGTAAGTCTGTGACGGGGCGTTGCTTGTTTTGTATCTTCTATTATTCTATTGGATATTTGTCAATACCATAGACCTTTTTTATATGAGGATCAATGTAGTAGATTCTTTGCCTCTTCTTGTCCCCCGATCTTGAATATTGCGCTCTTACCTACTAGGCGTTTGAAAGAATGAACGTGTGCCCAAATGCTTATGGGCATTAGGGGAGCGTTACAGTATGTCCGATACCCTATCTGTCAGGAACTACCGCTCCATCCTCTCCTTCTCCTTTATCAACCCATTCCGATACGCATAAAGCAGTTTCTCCAAGTCCTTGATCTGGCTTTGAAGATCCGCACCCTTATCCGTATCTTTCACCATCTGGCGATGGGAGCTTAATTCTACCACGATCGTGGTGGATTTGATATCCAAGCCTTCCTCGATCGCTTTCGCCCGGGATTCGAAGGGTTCGTGTTGCACAAGCTGGAAACCACGGGAGTGATATACTAATGTATAGCCCGCGATACCGGTTTCCAAATGATACGGACGGGAGAAACCGCCATCGATTACCAACATCTTGCCATTCGCCTTAATGGGATTCTCACCTTGATTGGAACGGACAGGGACATGTCCGTTGATGATATGCCGATGCATACCGGTCACCCCAAACTCATCCAATATCTTATCACAAATTTCCTCTTGCTCTCGTAACGTATAATAAGCGCCTTTTTCCTCCTTATGAGTCTCGGCCTCTTCGATAAAGGCACGCTCGAAAGTAGCCATCTTGCTTTTATCGAATAACGGGGAGTCCTTGCCGCCCCAAAGATACCAGATATAATCATGCGCATATTCCACTTCTTCCTGTTCCCCGGTCTTGAAATAAGCCGTACGGATCAGTTGGTCTACACGGTCCAACAAAGCACGGCCCTTATAATCCTGCCCCAAGATACGTACTGACTTAAATGTACCATCCGGATTCATCGGGATAGAGGCATGAAACAGTAAATTGGAATTACAAACCTGATACATTCCCCCATGCCGGAAGAAACAACGCATATGCTTTTTCATCTTCTCGCTGCTCTCAAAAGAATGCAATATCTTTCGGATCAAATCCTCTTCCTCAATAGAAAGACGATACGGATCTTTCGGGTCTAAAGTAGGCCAGTTAGTATCTTTAAGCGTATAATCCTTTCCATCGATATGAACCACTCCCCGCTTCAGATCGATATGGTGCAACAACATCCGGTCATCCATCTCAAACTCCGGACGACGGCGGATGATCTCACCCTCCAGCTTGAACTGGATGATGGTGATCGCCTTGTGCATCTGGGCGATCAAACGGGTGGTCTTCTCATCCATTGCATTATCGGCGAACTTTGTTTTCGGCATGAATAACGCGCAAGGATCATCCCCATACGCCTCCATCGCGAAAGTGGCCAACGGCAAAAGATTGATACCATATCCATCTTCTAAGGTAGCCATATTACCAAAGCGTAAACACATACGAATCACGTTGGCTATACTTACCAAATTACCGGAAGCGGCTCCCATCCATAAGATATCATGATTACCCCATTGAACATCGAAATTATGGTAATCGCAAAGGATATCCATGATCAGATGAGCGCCCGGACCCCGATCGTAAATATCGCCGATGATATGTAACAGGTCGATTGTCAACCGTTGGATCAAGTTACACATAGCGATAATGAAATCGTCCGCACGTCCCGTGGAGATGATCGTACAAATAATCTGATCCACATAAGCGGATTTATTCGGCTCTACGGAAGACTCGTGCAATAACTCCTGAATAATATAGGAGAACTCCTTGGGTAAAGCCTTACGTACTTTCGAACGGGTGTATTTGGAGGACACGTTCCGGCAAACACGTACCAATTGATTCAAGGTAACTTGATACCAATCTTCCAGATCTTGCTCTTGGCTCTTGATCAGTTCCAGCTTATCCTCCGGATAATAAATCAAGGAACAAAGCTCCTTCTTCTCGGATTCCCGGAGCGTATTACTGAAAATCTCGTTCACCTTGCGCTTTACGGCACCGGAAGCGTTTCGCAGCACATGGCTAAAGGCTTGATCCTCGCCATGTAAATCACTCAAGAAGTGCTCCGTACCCTTCGGTAGGTTCAAGATCGCCTCCAGATTAATGATCTCCGTACTGGCATCCGCGATCGTCGGGAAACTCCGTGCCAACAATTGCAAATACCGTAAATCGTTTTGTACAGATTCGGCTATAATATCTTTTGTCATCTTATCTCTTATTTATACGCGAATATAAATAGATCCGGTCATTTAAACCGAACCTGCTCCGGTTTATTTTTCTCGGCTACTTGCTGGATCTCATAGGGGCTGACCTCTACGGCGCCTTTCGTCAATTCCGGAATATTGTAGGAATACAACTGATAGTCATACTTATCCGGATCTTCTTGAGGCAATAAGAACGGTTTCGAAGGCTTACCGTCTGTCCCTATATAACAAATATAAGGTAAAGTATATAAACCGTTATCCCGGCGGCTACTAAATACGACCCAATCACTATTACTACTCCAAGAATGATAGCTATCCGTATCCGGGCTATTCAACGCAGACATATCCATCGCTGTCCGATTCTCCAAATCCATCATCCGGATCTCCGCATCCGGGTGCCAAATAGGGAACTGCCCATAAGCGGTTTCCGTGTACATCAGGAAACGCCCATCGGGAGAGATACGGGGAAATGTATAGCTCAAGCTATCCGCATGTACCAACGTATCGATCGGGAAGCTGATCTCGCCACGATCCGGATCAAACGCCACACGGCAGAGATTATAACGTACCTTATCATAATTCTCCGGCATCTTCTGGGCCGGGGCCGTACAGAAATAAAGCCATTTACCATCCGGAGAGAACGCGGGGAAAGTCTCGAATGCATCTTTTGTGATCAATGAGGCTTTCGAAAGGATTTCTTTGTTTTTCACGTCATACACCACCACATCGGACTCCAAGTCGAACACTTCCATCTTTTTCTCTTTCACGGAATGGAAAAACTGTTTGATATCATTTACCGATGTGGTGATATAGCGCCCGGAAGGATGCCAGAAAGGATACGTCATATTACTGATCGTCCCATTCGTTTTCGTATTCAATTTACTGATTTTCTTGTCTTGGACAATATAAGTTCCCCCATTCGCCGCACGCATATGGAACATCATCTGCCCCGGATCTCCCATACAGAACGAATGGCAGTTCATACAATTATAGCCAGTCATATCGTTACGGATAATCGGCTGTTCGTCAAACGACTCCAAATTCCGCTGATAAATACCCACAATATGCCATTTCTCGTATCCCGGCTCTATCAAACGGTATACTAAATGAGAGTCGATCGCTTGATCACTGATATAGACAGAGAATGGTGCCCATTTAGTCCACTCATCACCTATCTTCGTGGCGATCGTAACAAAAAAGGCTTTTCCACGGTTCGCACGTGTCAAGCGAATCCAATCCTTCATCTTAAAACGGATCGTATTTGTCCCATGATATTCAAATACTTCCGACTCACTACCTTCTATTTTCGCATAGCATTCATCCGCTGGTACATTGATCCGGAAATTCAACGGAGCTATATTATAAGGTATAGTCGTCCCTTTATAATCCGGAAAAATAGGAGGCGGGGACATACGTTCGTTCGTGACATTCGTAATGCCTTCCGGATGCAAGGACCAAAAGCCTAAATATACGACTATAGTGAGAACTTGTATTATTAGATATCCGATCACAAAATTTCGGACGATCTTTCTTTTCTTTGTATTATCCATGTATTATTGTCGTTTAGGAGTCGGGATAAATTGAGCGTAATAATAATAGGTATCACCAAACTGTTGCTTCAAGGCTGCCGGCGGCATAGAGCGTGCCACTTTCATGAATTGCAGGAAGCGATTCTGCACCTCCTGACTGATCGGGAAGCTCCGGAACGCCTCCGGATCTTTCTGTACGGCCGCGAAGAACAAGCAAATAGCTTCTTGATAAAGCACCGGGAATGCCTCACCCCGTTCTTTCATCAATTCCATATAATGCATAAAAGTCATCAAATCCTTATAAACCAAAAGATATCCCATCCCATATTCGAAAGCCGGACGGTTATCGGCATGATCATCGATCAAAAAAGCCAATGCGTTCGGAAAGATCAAGGTCAGGTCCAAAGGATTATCGGTAATCGGAAGCATCGCCCGTTTTGCCGCTATCCAATCTTCCGACGCACAAGCCACGGAGTCCAATAATGGACGTTGAGCGGTTGCCCAATCCCGGTAATGCGGGTTCGATTCCAGTATCTTGATATATTTCTCCGCCGCACGATATTCGCCGGTTACCAGATAAGTCTCCACCAAACGCTTCATCAAACGAGGTTGCACGCAACGTTGTGAACTTAATACCCCCACAAAGGCGAAACGTTGGGCGGCGTTCACTTGCCCGACTTGCCAAGCGACCTCACTCGCCTCGATCAACCCCATCCGGCTTTTCGGATCGTGCGGAATAAAACCACCCTCACCGATCTGGGGGAAACGCATCAAATCGGAAGTAAAACGTCCGGTTTTCGACAAAGCCAAATTCAGATAAATCAAGGCATCCATATCCCGCACAGAATGCGCACGAGCGTGCGAGACAATCTTCTGCCATTCTCCCAGCCGTGCATAGTAATCATACCGATAGGCCTGCTCCATCGGATCTTTCTTATAGAGAATCCCGGCGACCATCGCTATCAAAAGAAAAACGTAAGAAACGATTCGTTTCCAAGATTCCTTACGGATGAAAACCCGGCTCCTTACATAATAAAGAATGAAAGCGATCAAAGGATACGCAAGCATGATATATCCTAAAGAATTAGGTATCGGATATTCGGGATGGCATAGATGTTTGCTGAAAAAAGCTTCCCGCATCGGAAGAATATAAACCGTACGCATGGCGATCAACGGTAGCAAACCTCCCCCAAGCGATAGCGATAATGGCTACTCCAAAACGAGCCTTATCCTCTTTAGCACAACACTCATAAACCGCGATCAATAAGGCCAACAATAAATTAGCGGGTGCCGCAAAAAAATAAGAGCCCCCCAAAAACAAGAAGCCAAAGAGATAACGAAGCCAATCAATCTTGATTGAAGTATACAAATACGCAAGAACCTGCACGAAAGCGAGCATCGTCAACAAGGCGATTGACTCCTGCGGATAGATCCAAATTAAAAAAGAGGGAAGAATAGCCGCCAACATAGAGGCACGAACCCCACAAGCTTTTAAGTAAAGGAAAAAACAGCCGGAGATCAGCCCTAATAATAAAGCGATCACTACCGAAGCTCCATTAGGATGGATAAACGCAAGCGATAAGAACTCAGTCACATATTCATTCAATCCACCCGGTTCGGCCAATCGATCTTGGAAATAACTACCGGCAGTCTGAAACATCATATACTGCTCCAGAAAACGATACCAATACCGAAAATTCAACTCTATGAATAGGAAACTACCTATAATAAAAAGGAATAGTATAATGGTATTATTGTTAACAAATAGTCTATTCTTCATTCTCCAACTGTTTTTCGGATCGTAAAGATAGAAAGTATATAGAAGACGGCAAAAGAAAAGGTTTAATTATTATATTGAACACGGAATACACGAAACACACGGACTGATACTATATACCTCAGTGTATCGCTGTGTGTTCCGTGTTCAATCCTGT
>ULPK01008619.1_pt1 | contig 10874 bp, 3 predicted proteins | sample 1953421 | NCBI WGS metagenome assembly ULPK01 (sample SAMEA4835627, study PRJEB28245) | human gut metagenome | biome: gut microbiome; material: fecal sample | place: Denmark | collected 2008 | reverse complement strand
AATGTACCGCTTAAAATTAACCCGGTAAAACCGCCACGCTTCATCCGTTGGTGGAATAAGCATTTTCCGAACCATGTAAGGATGTGGCGTGACAAACGTATTCCCAAAGGCTGGGATGTGTCCGAAACAGAAGTACCCAATGCCGCTTTGCAAACTATGGAGCGTGTATATATGCGCCACTTCCATTTGAAGCCTCTTTATTTGGGTACAATGGATTGTTTGAGGCGGTTGTATCTGAATATAGAATACGATGAGGAAAAGGTACAAGCCGAACCCATACAGGAAAGCAAACGCCTTTTCAAGTATATTCCTCTGATGGCAGAGATTGCAGCCGTAGCCGTGCTTAACAATCCCGTGGTAGCTGACCCCTCTAAAGACAAAGAGGTAAAAGCCTTGAAAGCGTTTTTCATGGAACACCTTACATCTACCCGGCTTGAAAAGCTGGCAGACGTGATAAGCCAAATGATGAATCCCGGGGGTTTTACGTCCTCTATTCGGTCAATACGGGAGATAGGAACGACCAATCCGAAGAAACTCAAAGCAAACCGAGTAGAGTAATCGGGCTAAATAGCCCGTGGGGTAATCGTGGGGAAATTATCAAGTCCTTTGGCTGGACTTACGATTATCTGCTTTGGGGTATCAGTTGGCTAAACGTACAAATCATGCTGGCAGATGCGGCACGTGTGGAACAAGAGCCGGAGCAAACGGACGGAAACAAAGATGGTGGGAAGCCGCCTGTACAGCTAAAGACAAAGGATGATATTAAGAATTATCTGAAAGGAATAATGTAATGGATAATATAAACGGAGCGTTGGCGTTCAAAGCCACCCTTGATATAAATGATTTCAACGTGTCGGCACAAGCGATGGAAAGGAGTATCAAACAGGTTTCATCCACAGCCGTATCGGAATCGTCTGTGATGGATAACTCCATTCAGAGCTTTGCGCAAAATGGGGCGAAATACATTGTTTCCTACCTCGTTGGGCAGGGTATGGGGACTTTGCTTCAAAGTATCGTGCAAACACGTGGGCAGTTTCAACAGTTGGAAATTGCCTTTACAACCATGCTCAAAAGTGGTACGCAAGCAAAGGGCTTGATGGATAGGCTTATTGATACAGCCGCCAAAACTCCGTTTGACCTTTCGGGCATTGCGAGTAGTGCCAAACAGATGCTTGCTTACGGCTCAACCGTGGATAATGTGGTGGATGAGCTGGTAATGCTTGGTAACGTGGCTTCGGGCGTGGGTGCGCCACTACAGGATATTGCCTACCTCTATGGAACGCTACGGACACAAGGCAGGGCATTTACCGTGGATATTAGGCAGTTTGCCGGGCGTGGTATTCCCATCTATGAGGAACTGGCTAAAGTGCTTGGCGTAACCAAAGATGAAGTTTCCAACCTTGTAACGGAGGGTAAGGTTGGCTTTGCGGAAGTAGAAAAGGCTTTCCAAAACATGACGGGTAAAGCCGGGACTTACTACAACCTCATGCAAGAACAAAGCAAGTCCCTAACGGGTATGATTTCCAACATGGGTGATGCGTGGGAACAATCGTTAAACAAGTTGGGTGCGGATAACCAAGATGTTTTTGCCGGAGCTATTGAAAGTGCTACCTATATGGCAGAGCATTTGGATGATATTTTGCGTATTTTGAAAGCCGTTGCTATAGGCTATGGAAGCGTGAAAGCCGCTATTGTACTGAATACATTAGCCACAAAGGGATATACGGGCGTTGCTCTTTTGGATAACACGGCAAGGCAGGCTAAGATTTCCTTAATGAAGTTGGAAGCCGTTGCTACTGGGCAGATGGTAGCTCAGACAAAAGCGATGGTTGCAGCTCAAAACAGCCATGTCGCAGCATTGCAAGCGCAACTGACGGTAGAGGAACACGCCAACATGGTAAAGCAGTTACGCATTGCCACCATTCAACAAATGCTTACCATCCAACAAGCAGAATACCTTTCCAATTTGAATCTAACGGCTTCTTCTGCCAATTATGAGGCGGTGGCTCTGAGTGTTCTTACCGTTGAACAAAAGCAAGCTCTAAGCAAGTTAGACTTGTCGGCTAAAAGTGCCGTGTATCGTGCCGCTTTGGAAAATGAGGTTGCCGTTAAGACACAAAACAGTGCGGCTACCTTAAATGCCATGCGTACCGATGTCAGGGCAGCAGCCGTAAAGATGGAATCGGCACGGGCTGATGCACTGGCGGCAAAGGCGGCTGTAGAACGTGCCTATTTGGAAGTGTACAGGGCACAACAGACTGGGAACGCTGAAAAGATAGCCATTGCCACTAAGAAGATGGAGGCAGCGGAGGATAACGCAGCTATCGCACGAAAGACGGCTTTAGCCACCCAATCCGATTTTTACGCAAAGAAAAAACTACTTGAAGCTACAGCCACCAAGCAATCCACAGCCGCTTCCGTGGCAGATACTACGGCAAAGACAACACAAGGGGCTGTAACTTCCGTACTGACTGCAATCACGACAAAAGCAACGGTAGCGGTGAAAGCTCTTTGGGCTTCCATGATGAGCAATCCTATCGGCTGGGTAATGGGATTGATAGGTGCATTAGTCAGTGTAATTACTCTTTTTACGGGCAAACAAAAAGAAGCGACCACGGCAACGGGTGAATTTCAAGATACCACGAAAAAAGAGATTGACGATTTGAATTTACTTTTTGCCGTATTGCAAAATACGGAGAAAGGAACTCAAACACATAAAAATACGATTGAAAAAATCAATGCCGTATGTAAACAATATAATAAGACATTGCTTGATGAAAACGCTACACTTGATTTACAGCGTCTTAAATATGAGGAATTGACTACAGCCATTCAGCAAACTACAGCCGAAAAAATCAAGGCTAAATATACCGAACAAGCTATGCAAGAACTGGTACAAAGCCAAACGGATGCACTTGATAAGCTGAAAGAGAATGCCGAAGATGCAACCTACAAAGAAATTCAAGAAGTTATGGAAACCACCCCGGAGGGTGTAACCGTTATGATGAATAAGGTTGTTGATGTGGCTTCAAGTTCTATTCGTGGAGCTTCGGGGGCTGTATGGGATGCGGTAGAATCTATGGCGGTAGAATCCGCAAACCAATTGAAAGGGCTAACAGGTCAAGCCTATACCGATGCGTTCAATAACTCATTAAACAGCATTGTTTCACAAGTCAAGCAAAGCACAAGTGCGACTGATAAAGAAATGGATGCTTTCAAAGGTAACATAAAAACATATCTTGAAAGTATTGTACAATCAGCAAAAAGGGCAGATGAAACCATAGGCAAGGTAAATAAGGAATTAGAAGCGTTCATTGCTCCGAAAGATACGACTTCTGTAACAGAGAGTACCGACTATGTGGCTATGTCGTTTAACGAGCTGGATAAGAAAATAGGTGAAACTCAGAAAAGTATTGATACCCTCAATGCCAAAAAAGTAAAGGTGGAAGCCGATAATACCCAACTGAAAGAGCTGAAAGACTTGTTGGATAAATTGAATGGTGCTGTAAACACCAAGAATACAAACCTTAACACGGAAAAGGGAATATCAGACCGTATCAAGCAGCTTAAAGAATTGCGTGAAGCTGCCATTATCGGTAGTTCTGACTATAAGAGTTATGATACGCAAATAAAGAAGTTGGAAGCCCGTTTACCCAAGCATACCACGGGGGATAAAGCGGATAGTGCCGCCAAGCAACTACGTGAAAGGCAACTTGAAGCTGACCGCAAATTGGAGGCTGACCGTATTGCAGTCTTGGAAGAGGGCTACGAAAAACGCAAGCGCACCCTTTCGCTCCAACACAAGGAGGCATTGGATAATATAGACAAAGAGGAAAAGGCTTTGGCTAAAGCTCGTAAGGATGCCGGAAAAGGTGGCTTATCTAAGTCTGAAAAGGACGGCTTCGATGAAAGGCGAACACTTGAAAACAAGAAATATGATAAAGCCCAAAACAAACTCTTTGACGGTGAAATAGAGTACAAGAAACAGCAATATGCCTTGTATTTCCGTTGGGTGCGTAACATGGGCGAAGATGTAGCCAATACCCAATTTGCCACGCTTTTAAAAGGCGGTAAATCGTACAAGGAGTATGTGGAAAATGAAATCAAGGCTCTAAAGGATAAACAACAAGCCGGAACACTCACAGAGGGAGAAAGTAACCAACTTATTTCCCTTAATATGCAATACAATGAAATCACGGGGGCAAAGTCCGCTATGGATTCTTTCAAGGAATCTGTATCTAAGACCATTCAGCAAGCCCAAACACTTGCCGAGAAGTTGGAAGCCATAGCCGATGCAAAAGAGAAGCTGGCTAATGGAAGTTCCGGGCTTGTGGGTGCTGACGAAAAAGCGGAAGCCACTTTGTTTGTTTCAGAAGAAGATGAAAAGTTACAGGAAGAAGTACAGCAAAAGATACTTTCCTCTTACAGAACCTTTGAGGAACAAAGAAATGACATCCAAAAGGAATACGCCTTGCTGCGTGCTGCCGCTCAAAAGACGGGCGACCAAGAACGGATTAACCAAGTAAACAAGTCGGAGGCAGAAGCGTTAAGCACCCTTACCGCCAATATGTTAAAGCAATCGGATAGTTGGAAGAAGTTATTTGGCGATTTGGATAGCCTTTCTGTAGCTGAAATAGATAAGTTGGTGGCTGATATTGAAACAAAGCTAAAAGATGCGGATTTGAAACTGAATCCCGTAGATTACCGTGCTTTGATTGATAGTTTGAATCAAGCAAAGGAAACGCTTATTTCAAAGAATCCCTTTAAGGCTTTAGGCACGTTCTATGATGATTACATTGAAGCCAAAAAGAAGCTGGCAGAAGCCAAAGCGAATGTTGCTGCCGGAAAGGGTACGGATGAGGATGTGAAAAAGGCAGAGGCTGACATGAAGAAAGCCGCCAAAGGCGTAACCAAGTCCATTGAAACGATTACCGATACGGCTACCACGTGCGGCAATGCCATTGCATCCATGTTTTCTGATTTGGGACAGGATGATTTGGCAAACGGCTTAGGCACTGCAATGGAGTTGTTCGGGCAGTTGGGCAATGCCGCCGCCTCTGTAGGTAAAATGATGAGCGGTGACATATTGGGAGGCGTTACGGGTATGGTAAGTGCCGTTACTTCTGTAGTGGGCATATTTGCCAAATTGCATGATTCCAAGTATGAGAAGAAAATTCAAAATCTGCAAAAGGAAATAGATGCGCTGGAACAATCCTACAGCCGTTTGGAACGAGCCTACAATAATACTTATTGGGTGTTCAATGATAGCCAACGTGAAGCCTACGAAAAGAATATCCAACTGATTAACGACCAAATACGGGCTTTGGAACAAGAAGCCAACGTGGCAAAGAAGAATTGGGATTTTGCCCGTTACGCTCAACTCAACAAGGAGATTAAGGAACTCAACAAGCAGTTGAAGAATGCGGAAGAAAACGGAGATATGTTTTCTATCTATGAGGCTCAGAAAAAGAACCTCAAACAGCAACAAGAGGATTTAAGAAAGCAAATTCAAGCTGAAAAGGATAAGAAGAAAACCGATAACGGAAAAATCCAACAGTGGAACGAGCAAATAGAATCCATTACCCAACAGATAGAGGATTTGGATAGGTCAATGATGGAAACGCTTGCCGGAACGGATGTAAAAACCGCCATTGATGAATTTGCCGATGCGTTGGTAGATGCTTATTGCAAAGGTGAGGATGCAGCGGAAGCATTGGGCGAAAAGACAAAAGAAGTCCTTAAAAAAGCGGTTGTGGAAGCGTTGAAACGTGAGTTTTTGGCAAAGGGAATCAATGATGCCGTTCTCTATTTGGGAGAATCCATGAAAGACGGGAAACTAACCGATGTAGAGAAGCGAGAATTTGAAAGGATGGTGAACGCTGCCGGGGATTTGTTCAATTCCGCATTGGAGGGTATTGGTGATTGGATTAAGGATGTGGAGGAAGAAACCGTACAGCAAGACCCCCTTACGGGTGCGGTTACTTCCATGAGTGAGGAAACGGGCGGTGTGATAGCCGGGCGGTTGAATGCCTTTGTCATAAACCAAAGCGACCAAACCTCTATTATGAGGCAGGCACTTGTTTACCAAGCCGAAATAGCCGCCAACACGAAGTTGAGTGCATCAGAGCTGACGGAGATTAAAACTACTTTGAAGCGCATTGAAAATAAAGATAGTTCACTTTTATCACAAGGAATAGCATAGTTATGGAACTGGTACAACAACTTAAAGAGGATGGCAAGGCAAAGGGGCTTTGCCGGATGTGGCAAATGAAGCTAAGAACGGGGCTTGACTATGAGCAACTGATACAGCTTTACATTAAGGGCATAGATTTCTGTATATCGGAGAATTACCCCACGCTTGACTTTATACGGGAACACTTCAAAGGCAAATGCGAGGTTTACGGGGTGTTTGTGGATGATGAGGTTACGGATAAGGTGAATTTACCCGATGTGGTGCTGAATGGTGACTGCAAAGCTATGTTGGAGTATGACGGCTATTCTGTTTCACGGGTATATGCACGGCATGATTCCCATAGTGCCGTAAACGTGTCGGACAATGCGATTGTTACCATAGACGCTTTCGATAACTCGTATCTGTATGTGGCGGTAGCCGGAACGGATGCAAAGGTGCTTGTGAATCTGTATGGCAATGCCAAAGCGGATATAGAGGGAGTGGGGATAGAAGTTAGACAAATGAATAAAAATACTTACTGATATGGATAAGAACATGATTTTACACCTGCCTTTCGATGACCCGGACGGTAGTATAGCTTACGACTTTTCACAGTATCGCAACGATGCCACCTTATCGGATGGTGCGGATTTTTCTAAGAAATCTAAAGTGGGTAAATCACTTGCTTTGAATGGTACGGGCGAATGCGAAACAGCTCGTTCCATACCCTTTAGCGGTAATTTTACACTTTGTTTTTGGGTGCTGCCTGTTTCTCAAAAGTTAGGCTGGGTGCTGAATATGCCCGGTATAGACAATTATAAAGAGCAATGGCTTGATGTAATGCCCGATGGCTGGATTTTCTTTGCTTTCGTTAAGTCCGGCAATATGTTTACCGTCTATGAGAACACGACCCGGATATTCAGCGAAATATTACCAAAGACACCAACGGGGCTTTCCATCAACGACCAATCACTTTTTGGGACGAAAGCCTTGCTGGACGAAGTGAAACTGTTTGACGTGGCGAAAGAACCCCGTGAAATATTCGAGTTGCAGAAAGATACGGATGTGGAATATTTCATAGACGGAAAGAACTTCAAGGAGTTTGGGGTATTCGTTTCCAAAAGTGCCGGATTGGTTGGACGGTTGGAGCGCAAAGAAGCCTTGCAAGTGAACTGGGACAATTACCACGGTATTGTAAGGGATAAGAAGCGACCACGCTACAAGGAACGCAACATTACACTGGATTGCTTTATTGAGGCTTCGGGACGTGCCGCCTATGTGGAATGGGTAAACCTTTTCTTTTCCCAATTCGATGCGGAGGGGAACCACCGTTTGCGTGTGGACTATGACGGAAAGGCAAAGCCTTTGGTATATGAAGTGGAATTGCTGGATGAGGCAGACCCGGAAAAGAGCTGGGGACAATATAGCAACGATTTGATGGTGGGTACATTCCGTTTAAAGATGGTGGAAGATGAACCTGTGAAAAAGGTGCTTAGATATATAGGTGGAACTGCAAACGGCAAGGCTACGATTACCGTCACTTCGTCCAAGCTGCTTAATATCTATTGGGGTGACGGCACGCACACTTACGATGTGTCCGGCAGCGAACAAACGATAGAACACACTTACGTTACACCCGGTGAATACGAGATAATCGTTTCGGGCGTGATTGAAGACATTGAAAAATTTGAAACCAATGCTATTGTGATATGGGAACTCTTGAAATAATCAGGCGCAACGGTGAAAAGGTACGCTTGTTTTCCAAAGAGCCGTTTTGTACGCTGAAATCAGCCGCTCAAAACAGTTCCTTAATGGGGGATGATAACGTACAGCTTTCCATTGTTTCCTCTGAGTTGCTTAATTTAGGCAAGGGAGATAAAATCATAGTGGAGGGTGAAGAATACACCATCCGTACTAAGGTGAACCGTGAAATGCTTTCGGACAACCATTATGTGCATGATGCCACTTTCTACGGAGTGATGTACGAGCTGATGAAAAGCCTGTACCGAAACACCGATGCAAACGGGAAATCCAGCAAAAGCACGTTTGACCTCACTTATAATATCCGGGACTTTGTAAAGGTGCTTATCTACAACGTGAGCCGTGACTATCCGGGCTTATGGGCTTTCGATGAAGCTAATTGCCCGGACACAGAACCCCGTACCATTTCCTTTGCCCGTAACAATTGCCTACAGGTTTTGCAAATGCTTTGCAGTGACCGTGAATTTGATTTGGAGTTTCTCATTACCCAAAAGGACGGGGTGCGTACCATCCACATAGGAAAGTTCGGTGCAAAAGTTGTGCCCCCGGGTGGCAACGCTTTCTTTGAGTGGGGCAAAGGCAACGGCTTGTACAAGCTCAAAGAGCAAAAGGTAGATGATAAGACCATTATCACAAGACTTTGGGTGGAGGGTGGCACGACCAACATTCGGAGTGATTACAGGGACTATTCAGAACGCCTACAGCTTCCGTTTCCAGTGCGTTTGAACAAAAAGGAACACAAACTATGGGACGGTACAATAGTACCGCCTCAGAGCGAATATATAGGCATATCCGATGATAACAAGCGTTATTTGGAGGATGGCGATTTGAGGGATGCACTGGGTAGTGATGAGGATGCTGTGACGTATGATAATATTTTCCCGAAACGGACGGGTACGGTTACTGCTTTGGTGGTTGATGATATAAACAGCTTCATTGATGATACAATGGACTTTGACCTGAACGAGAAAGACGATAAAGGTACAAAGTATCTGATTAACGAGGTATCGGCAAAGATTACTTTCATTTCGGGTAAATTAGCCGGACAACAATTTGAATTGGCGCAAAAGGGAGGATACGACCATGCAACAAAAAGGTTTACGCTCATTCCATTTACGGACAACAGGGGGCTAACTATTCCTACCACTGAAAGCGAGGCTTACCGAATAACGGAGGGTGACACGTATAAGATTACGGATATTCACCTGCCTAAATCTTATGAAGATGATGCAGAGGAAGATTTATGGTATGCCGGATATAACGAGTTCAAGCCACGCACACAGGCACGGGCGCAATATCAGCTTACCTTTGAACGTTCCTATTTTTTGAACGCTTTGCCAAGCGATAGCGAAACAACCGTCTTTCATGTGGGTAACTATGTACCCGTGAAAGATGAGCGTTTCGGTATTGAAAAGAATATCCGCATCCAAAAGGTGACAAAGAACCTGCTTGTGGAGCATGACTATACACTGACCCTTTCGGACATTACAGCCATTTCCCCAATCACTCAAACGGTTGTGGATGTTGGACGGCACGAAACAATCATAGAAAACAATCGGCTTCGGGACTTGACTAAGGCACGGAGGGGATGGCGTACAACAGAGGAACTGCGTACAATGGTGTATGATACGGATGGTTATTTTGACCCCGAAAACATCAAGCCCAATTCCATTGACACCAATATGCTTACGGTGGGGTCTAAGAGCCAACAATTTGTTTTGATAGATGTGATACTGCAAGCCAACGTAAACGGAATATCCAATCGTTTTGATGCTTCTGCCGGGGTATTGGCTCACTTGACTATTGATGATGAGATAATCAAGCATTGGAACATGGCGGCTGGCTCATTCACTCTATCAAGCCCAAAGGGGTACTATGTGTTTGCCAAGTGCTCCAAGAAAAGCACGGATGGCATTTGGTATGTGACACAGGAACAACTAAAGGTTGAACCAACCGAAGACCCGAACAACTATTATTTCCAAGTGGGTATATTGGGGTCGGTGCATTCGGATGATGATTTCAGGGACTTTACCACTACCTACGGATTTACCCGTATCAACGGAAACACTATCACTACGGGTAAGATTATAACAAGCGATAAGGAGTGCTATTTGGATTTGGACGGCAACAAGTTCCGTATCGGTGATTCTTCAAGTTCTATTGATTGGAACGTAACGGCAAAACGCCAATTAACGTTGCACAACGTCCGTTTGCTTTCTGATAGTGGGGACACCTCACATATCGGGGTGTTCCGTGGCACATATAATCCGAAGTACGTGTACTATGCTGGGGATGAGGTGACTTACACGGCGAATGGTGAAACGTGTACCTACCGATACACCAACCCCACGCAAAGCATGGGCAACTTGCCTACCAATTCCGTATATTGGTCGGTTGTGGCGAAAGGTTCTACTGGGGATAAGGGAGAAAGCGGTTTATCCGTATTCTATACCTATAATGACAGTGAAACCAAGCCTGCCACCCCTACGGGGGATGGCTCTACGGGAGGTTGGCACAGAACTTCGTCCGAAAACGTGGTTTGGATGAGTATAAAGAACGCCAAGACCGATACGGAGGGTGCGTGGGGTATTCCTTTCCGTGTGCGTGGTGCTGATGGTACTTCAATCAATATCAAAGGTTCTAAGGATAATGTTTCACAACTGCCTACCGTTGGAAATTCAGAGGGCGATGCTTATCTAATCGGGGGCAACCTCTATATTTGGGATGGTACGAACTGGAAAGATGTTGGAGTTATTAAGGGGGAAGATGGAAAGAGTAGCTATCTTCACAAGAAGTATTCCGATGATGGCGGCAAAACGTTCACAGCCGGAAACGGTGAAACACCCGGAAGATGGTTGGGTTTGTATGTGGATATGATACCCACCGATAGCGACAAACCAAGTGCCTACAAGTGGAGCGACACGAAAGGACAAGACGGAAC
>ULPK01030827.1_pt1 | contig 11575 bp, 7 predicted proteins | sample 1953421 | NCBI WGS metagenome assembly ULPK01 (sample SAMEA4835627, study PRJEB28245) | human gut metagenome | biome: gut microbiome; material: fecal sample | place: Denmark | collected 2008 | reverse complement strand
TCTTCCGTGGCGGGCAGCTTCAAGGAACGCCTACCGAGAAGAAGGTGGATTATCACCGGGGTATCAATAAGCCTATACATTATAATAGTAAGCTGTATAGCGGTTATATGGCGGGTGGCATGAACGCGTTGCTGGACGGCTACAGGGGAGGCTTGACTTATCTGGACGGCCGTTGGCAGGGTTATTTGAATGACTTGGATTGCGTGGTGGACATGGGCGAGGTGACGGATATCCATAAGGTATCGTCCCGCTTTATGCAATTGATCGGCCCGGGCGTGTACCAACCGGGAGAGGTGGAGTTGCTGACATCGGAAGACAGGGAGAGCTATATCTCGCAGGGAGTTATCCCTACTACGATATCCAATACGGATAAAGACCTGTCTTTTCAGGAGTATACGTTTAACGGCGATTGGAAAGCCCGTTATATCCGTATCAAGGCAAAAGAGGCGAATAAGGGTTTCATCTTCACGGATGAGATCGTGATCTGGTAAGTATGAATCAATTAATTATCAACTAAAATACATTTATCAAATGAAGAAACAGCTAATGACCTTCCTGTTGTGTGGTAGCCTGTTCGCTACGGCACAGCAACCGGTAGATTATGTGAACCCCTTCATCGGTACGAGCAATTACGGTACGACGAATCCCGGCGCGGTTTGTCCGCAGGGTATGATGAGCGTGGTTCCTTTCAACGTCATGGGGTCGGAGAAGAATCGTTTTGACAAGGATAGTCAATGGTGGTCTACTCCTTACTCGGCAGACAATAAATTCTTTACGGGATTCGCCCACGGTAGCTTGAGCGGCGTGGGATGCCCGGAGCTGGGAGGTTTGCTATTGATGCCGACAACGGGCGAGTTGAACGTGGACTATAAGGCTTACGGCAGTGAGTACAAGGACGAGGTGGCTCACCCCGGTTATTATAGCAATACCTTGACCAAGTATAATATCAAGGCGGAGGCTACTGCCAGCATGCGTACGGGCTTGAGCCGTTTTACCTTCCCGAAAGGGAAGAGCCATATCCTCTTGAACCTAGGCGAGGGCTTGACGAACGAGACCGGCGCCACGGTACGTATCGTGAATGATACGGAGATCGAGGGGAGTAAGCTTTTAGGTACGTTCTGCTATAATCCACAGGCCGTATTCCCGGTTTACTTCGTGATGAAGGTAAACAAGGCCCCGAAGAAGATGGGTTATTGGAAGAAACAACGTGAGATGAAGGGGGTAGAGGCCGAATGGGATATCTACTCCGGCAAGTATAAGTTATATACCAGTTATACCCGTGAGATGAGCGGAGACGATGTCGGCGTATGGTTCGATTACGATACGGACGAGGGCGAGGCTATCGAGGTGAAGATGGGTATCTCGTACGTGAGCATCGAGAACGCCCGCCTGAACATGAATACGGAGCAGCCCGGCTTCGATTTCGACAAGGTCCGTACGGCGGCTAGTACGATGTGGAACAAGGATCTTTCCAAGGTACAAGTGGAAGGGGGTACGAAAGACGAGAAAACGATATTCTATACCGGTATGTATCATTTGCTGATCCATCCGAATATCCTGCAAGACGTGAACGGCGAGTACCCGATGATGGAGAGCCTGAAAGTAGGCCATACCACCGGAAACCGTTATACGGTCTTCTCCTTGTGGGATACGTACCGCAACGTAAGTACCCTGATGACCTTGCTCTATCCGGAGCGTCAATTGGATATTATCCGTACGATGCTGGATATGTACCGGGAAAACGGTTGGTTACCGAAATGGGAGCTTTACGGACGTGAGACCTTTACGATGGAGGGCGATCCCTCGATCCCGTATATCGTAGACGCATGGATGCGCGGCTTGCGTGACTTTGATGAGCAAACCGCTTATGAGGCGATGCGTAAAGGCGCTACTACCCCGGGAGAGTTCAACCTGCTTCGTCCGGATGCGAACGATTATTTCAGCAAGGGCTATGTTCCTTTGCGTGAGCAATACGATAACTCCGTATCTCATGCGCTGGAATATTATATCGCCGACTGGAACTTGGCTAATTTCGCTCAAGCCTTGGGTAAGAAAGAGGATGCCAAGTTATTCCGTGACCGTTCTTTAGGTTACAAACATTATTATAGCAAGGAGTTCGGAACGCTGCGTCCGATCTTGCCGGACGGCACCTTCTACTCTCCGTTCGATCCGAAACAAGGCGAGAACTTCGAGCCTAGTCCCGGTTTCCATGAAGGCAACGCATGGAATTATACGTTTTATGTTCCTCACGATATCAAGGGACTGGCCAAATTGATGGGAGGCGATAAGAAATTTGTCGATCATTTGCAGAAGGTATTCGATGACGGCAATTATGATCCCGCCAACGAGCCAGATATCGCTTATCCTTATTTGTTTAGCTATTTCAAGGGAGAGGCTTGGCGTACCCAGAAGTTGGTCCGTCAGTTGTTGAAGGATTGCTATCATAACGCCCCGAACGGTGTCCCGGGTAACGAGGATACAGGCACGATGTCCGCTTGGGCTATTTTCTCCATGATGGGCTTCTACCCAGCTTGTCCGGGCGACGTGAACTATGTATTGACTTCCCCGACTTTCGATAAGGTTACGATCCAGCTCGACAAGAAATTCTATCCTAAAGGCGAATTGGTAATCGAGTCTAAGCATAGTAATCCGGAAGCGATCTACATCAAGGACGTTTTCGCCGGCGATAAAAAGCTAAAGGGCTACACCATCTCGCAAGAGGAATTGGTGAATGCCGGAACCTTGCGTTATATCCTCGAGGATACGCATAAGTAAGCCAAGATAAAGATATACCGAATTTGATATTTACCGGACGCAGATGACACCGACAAGCACGGGTGATCTGCGTCCGGTTTATTTATTTGATATCCTAGAACCATTTGATCTTCCTGAATATGAAAAAGGCCGTAGCGGATAGCAAGATCGAGAGCAAGATGATAACCACGAAACCATGCGGCATATCCTCCATGTAGATCGGGACGTTCATCCCGTAGAAGCTAGCGATTAATGTCGGAACCATTAAGATAATGGAAAGTGATGTCATACGTTTCATGATCGTGTTCACGTTGTTGGAGATGATAGAGGCGAAAGCGTCCATCGTACCCGTAAGAATATCGCTATAGATATTTACCGTGTTATGGGCCTGTTTCAACTCGATCTCTACGTCCTCCACTAAATCCTTGTCGATATATTGCGGCTCTTGGAAAATATTCTGGAGCTTGGCCAGCATCACCTCATTCCCGCGGATGGAGGTGTTGAAGAATACCATGCTTTTCTCCAGCTTCATCAACGCCAGAAGATCCTCGTTGCGGATGCTTTTCTCCAACGCCTTTTCCGCCTCGGTGACGGCGTAATTGATTTGTTTCAGGTATTTAAGGAACCATACGGCCGATGAGTGGATCAGCCGGAGGATCAACTCATACTTGTTTTTAATCTGGAGTTCCTTCCGTTGGGTATAGCGGATGAAATCGGGGATCAAGTCCGTCTTATGGTAACATACGCTTACGATGATCTCATTGTTCGTGATGATACCGATTGGCACCGTATTGAACGGGATGTCATGATCTTGGTTCTGCAACGGGATACGTAAGATGGTAAGCAACCAATTCCCCTCGTACTCGATACGGGGACGCTCGTCCGTATCGGCTATATCGCTCAAGAAAGATTCGGGTACGTTAAATCGATCCATCAAGAATTGAAGATCTTCGGGAGTCGGGCACTCTACGTTTACCCAACTGTTAGGAAGCCATTGGTTCTTCTCCACATAACCGGCCTCACAATAAAGAAATTGTCTCATTATTGCCTCCTTTCGTGTTTAATCCGAGCAGAGGATCAATGAAACCCTCCGCCTCGTTAGTTCATACTCTGTTCTGTTTCTAGCGGGATACTGTCGTCCATAATTTGAAAATTACTTTTTACGGGTGCAAAGATAATACTTTTTTACGTAAGTAAAGTTATGTCGCTGTATGCTGACAGCAATATTGTTGCCAGTTTACGTTAGCATAGGCTTACTTCTCTGAGAGTATTGCGATACTTCTGGTAATAGTACTGGAGTACTTTCATGAAAGTACCCGAGTACTGCCTAAGAAGTACTCCAATACTTCTTAGGCAGTACTGGCCGTCTATTCAATCCCGCATTTTCCCTCTTCGTTGAAGTAGAAGAAGAGCCCGGTATCTATGCTGGCCGGGCCATGGATACGGTTTACGGCGGGTTCCCATGCGGGCATCAACTGGAGTACCCGTAAGGCTTCATCGCGGAACTCATCATAGGTTTTCCCCGTATTGCGAGGATACAGTATATTCTCGGGTAGGCTTATGGGATTCTGTAACATTCCTAAGGAATCGATCGTGAAGGAGTAGAAGAGTCGTACCTTCGTGCCCGTACCTTTATAAGATTCGGGATAACGCAGGTTCTGTTCGAAGAAACGGATCATGGCTTCTCTTCCTCCCTTGAACTCGGCCATGGGGCGAGGCTCGTGGAGCCGGCTGGCGAAGCGTGTGTATTCCTCATAATCTTCCGGGTTATCGGATAGGTAGAATGTGGCGGTTAAAGGGTAATGGACGAGGCCGGCGCCATGTCCGGTGCTGACGCTCTTATGCACCCGGTACAATCCCGGAGGGTTTTCCTTGAGTTCGGGTAGCAAGGTGGCCGAGAAATCGTCTCTTGTCTGGTTAGGAAAGATCGGATAGCCGAGAGCGACGAAGGCGGTGGGTTGCGGGATTCCTTTCCATGCCCTCCCGTCGAAACGCTCGATGAAATACTCTTCGCCTCCCATCCCTTCCAGGTCGGTATGGTTGGTGATAGCGATCTCGATCCGCTCGATGTTGGTTGGGTAGACGTTCGGTCTTACTCGCATGGAGAAGTGGGTGGTGTCCATGCTGATAGCTTCCTCGGGTGGCCGGTCGTAAGGGCCTCCGCCGATCCGGATGAGGGGTGAATTGAATACGTAAGTCTTGAAAGCCTCCACATACTCCTTCTCCGCTATGATAAGCTGTAGGAAGACGGAGTCGTCCGTGTTCCAGAGGGAGGTCATGTTTCTACGGATCTTCCGTAGATGCGGGGGAAGGGTATCGTATTCCTTGCCGAAGAACGATTCTATGCTGTCCCGTATCTGCTTGGCGGTCCATCCTTCCGTGGAAACTGAAGATGCGGCATGGGTATCAGTTGGTAACGGTAGGGTATCTTGCCGTGCTATGGATTGGGAGTCGGCTGAGTAGTCGCTACTGTTTTCCTCTTTCTTTTGTTTGGTATGGCAGCCGTATAATAGGCAACCTCCCATGATAACTAATCCGATAAAATACGCTTTCATGATTCGACAGGTTTTAATTCCTAAATATAAAGAATCTTTTTCAGAAATGGGTAAAAGATATTACCTTTGACTCCCCAAATAGAAAGAATGATGGCAGAAGGAACAAGAAATACAGGAAGAGGAAGGAAAAAGCCTGTGGAGATGCTCCCCGATATGGGGCGTCTTCAGCCACAGGCCCGTGAGTTAGAGGAGGCTGTGTTGGGTGCGTTGATGCTGGAGAAAGACGCGTACTCGATCGTCAGCGAGATCTTGAAGCCGGAGTGTTTCTATGAGAAAGCGCATGAGAAGATTTATGCCGCTATCGTAGACTTGGCGTTGAGCCAGCGTCCCGTGGATATGCTTACCGTAACGGAGCAATTGAAGAAACGGGGAGAATTGGAGGATGTAGGCGGACCGTTCTATATCTCTCAACTTACCAGCAAGGTGGCCAGCAGCGCCCATATCGAGTATCACGCCCGTATCATCGCCCAGAAATATCTGGCGAGGGAGTTGATCTCTTTCACGGCGATGATCCAAGGAAAGGCATTTGATGAGACGCTCGATGTAGAGGACTTGATGCAAGAGGCGGAGGGTAAGTTGTTCGAGATCTCTCAACGTAACGTAAAGAAGGATGTCACCCAGATCAACCCCGTCATCAAGGACGCTATGGAGATGTTGCAAAAGGCGGCCCTCCAGAAGGAAGGTCTGAGCGGATTGCGCACGGGCTTCGAGGGCTTGGATAAGATGACTTCCGGTTGGCAGAATTCCGACCTTATCATTATCGCTGCACGTCCTGCGATGGGTAAGACCGCCTTTGTCCTTTCTATGGCTAAGAATATTGCTGTCGATTATCGGAACCCGGTGGCGTTGTTCTCTCTTGAAATGAGTAACGTTCAGTTGGTGAATCGTTTGATTGCGAATGTCTGTGAGATTCCGAGTGAGAAGATCAAAAGTGGACAGTTGGCAAATTATGAATGGCAGCAATTGGACTATAAACTGAAGAATCTGATGGATGCACCGCTTTACGTGGATGATACTCCGTCTCTGTCTGTATTTGAACTTCGAACGAAAGCGCGTCGTCTGGTACGTGAACATGGAGTGAGAATCATTATTATTGACTACCTCCAGTTGATGAATGCGAGCGGTATGGCGTTTGGTAGCCGTCAGGAAGAGGTTAGTACCATTTCCCGTTCGTTGAAAGGACTGGCGAAAGAGTTGAATATTCCGATTATCGCACTGTCGCAGTTGAATCGTGGTGTGGAAAGTCGTGAAGGTATTGATGGTAAACGTCCGCAGTTGAGTGACCTTCGTGAATCGGGAGCCATCGAGCAGGATGCCGATATGGTGTGCTTTATCCACCGTCCGGAATACTATAAGATTTACCAGGATGATCGTGGTAATGACCTGCGTGGTATGGCGGAGATTGTCATCGCCAAGCATCGTAATGGTGCGGTAGGCGAGGTGTTGCTCCGGTTTAAGGGAGAATTTACCCGTTTCTCCAATCCGGAGGACGATATGGTTATCCCGATGCCGGGTGAGCCTGCCGGGGCTATGCTAGGATCGAAGATGAATACAGGTGATGCCGGCTCGATGCCTCCTCCTCCCGCGCCTGATTTTGCACCGCAGACAGCGAATCCGTTCGGAGCACCGGGGGATGGACCTTTGCCGTTCTAGTTGCGTCCCTGTGGTGAAATAACGCGCAATTTTTTATCAAACCTTCTCGGTCAACCGAAAAATCTTATTAACTTTGCGAATCTTTTTGAGAAACAATAAAAAATTAAGTATATGAATATCTCTTATAACTGGCTGAAAGAGTATGTCAACTTCGACCTGACGCCCGATGAAACGGCTGCTGCGTTGACTTCTATCGGCTTGGAAACAGGTGGTGTAGAAGAAGTGCAAACCATTAAAGGTGGTTTGGAAGGACTTGTGATCGGTGAAGTGCTGACCTGCACGGAACATCCTAACTCTGACCATTTGCATATTACTACTGTTAATCTGGGAGACGGTGAACCGGTACAGATTGTTTGTGGTGCCCCGAATGTGGCTGCCGGACAGAAAGTGGTGGTAGCTACTTTAGGTACGAAACTTTATGACGGTGACGAATGTTTTACCATCAAGAAATCAAAAATCCGTGGGGTAGAATCTACAGGTATGATTTGTGCTGAAGACGAAATCGGGATCGGTACGGATCATGCAGGTATCATCGTATTGCCGGAAACTGCTGTTCCGGGTACGCTTGCCAAGGATTATTATAATATCAAGAGCGATTATGTACTGGAAGTGGATATCACGCCTAACCGTGCGGATGCCTGCTCTCACTATGGGGTAGCTCGTGACTTGTATGCTTATCTGATTCAGAACGGTCGTCAGGCAACTTTACAACGCCCGTCAGTGGATGGCTTTAAAGTGGAAAACCATGACTTGAATATCGAAGTGAAGGTTGAAAACAGCGAAGCTTGTCCGCATTATGCCGGTGTTACCGTGAAAGGTGTAACAGTGAAGGAGAGTCCGGAATGGCTGCAAAACAAATTGCGCCTGATCGGTGTGCGTCCTATTAATAATGTAGTGGATATTACGAACTATATCGTTCATGCTTTCGGTCAGCCGTTGCATTGCTTCGATGCCGGAAAGATTAAAGGCAATGAGGTGATTGTGAAAACAATGCCCGAAGGTACTCCGTTCGTTACGTTGGATGAAGTGGAACGTAAGTTGAACGAACGCGACCTGATGATTTGCAACAAGGAAGAGGCCATGTGTATTGCCGGTGTATTCGGCGGACTGGACTCCGGTTCTACGGAAGCTACGACAGACGTATTCATCGAAAGTGCTTATTTCCATCCTACATGGGTGCGTAAGACGGCTCGTCGTCATGGTTTGAATACGGATGCTTCTTTCCGTTTCGAACGTGGTATCGATCCGAACGGCGTGATTTATTGCCTGAAACTGGCTGCTTTGATGGTGAAAGAACTGGCTGGCGGTACGATTTCTTCTGAAATAAAAGATGTATTCACTACTCCTGCACAGGATTTTATTGTCGATCTTGCTTACGAAAAAGTACATTCTTTGGTAGGTAAAGTGATCCCGGTAGAGACAATCAAGAGCATTGTGACTAGCTTGGAAATGAAGATTACCAATGAAACGGCAGAAGGACTGACATTGGCTGTTCCTCCTTATCGTGTAGACGTGCAGCGTGATTGCGATGTGATTGAAGATATTCTTCGTATCTATGGATATAATAATGTGGAAATTCCGACTACGCTGAACTCCAGTCTGACTACAAAGGGTGAGCACGACAAGTCGAATAAATTGCAGAATCTGATTGCAGAACAACTGGTGGGCTGTGGATTCAATGAAATTCTGAACAACTCACTGACTCGTGCTGCTTATTATGATGGGTTGGAGGCTTATCCGTCCAATCACCTGGTGATGTTGCTCAATCCGTTGAGTGCTGATCTGAACGCTATGCGTCAGACCTTGCTGTTCGGCGGACTGGAAAGCATTGCTCATAACGCCAATCGTAAGAACGCTGATTTGAAATTCTTCGAATTCGGTAACTGTTATTATTTCAATGCTGACAAGAAGAACGAAGAGAAGGTACTGGCTCCTTATTCGGAAGATTATCACCTGGGCTTGTGGGTAACCGGTAAGAAGGTTTCCAATTCATGGGCGCATGCGGATGAGAACAGTTCGGTGTATGAATTGAAGGCTTATGTAGAAAATATATTAAAGCGTCTGGGACTGGATTTGCACAATCTGGTTGTAGGTAATCTGACAGACGATGTTTTTGCTGCCGCACTCTCTGTCAACACGAAGGGCGGAAAACGTCTTGCTTCTTTCGGTATTGTAACTAAGAAGTTGTTGAAAGCATTTGATATCGACAATGAAGTATATTACGCCGACTTGAACTGGAAGGAATTGATGAAAGCCATCCGTTCTGTGAAGATCAGCTACAAGGAAATTTCCAAATTCCCTGCTGTGAAACGCGACTTGGCATTGTTGCTTGATAAGAATATACAATTTGCCGAAATCGAAAAGATTGCATACGAAACAGAGAAGAAGCTGTTGAAAGAAGTGGAACTCTTCGATGTATATGAAGGTAAGAACCTCGAAGCGGGTAAGAAGTCGTATGCGGTGAGCTTCCTGCTTCAGGATGAAAACCAGACTTTGAATGATAAGATGATTGATAAGATCATGTCGAAACTGGTGAAGAACCTGGAAGATAAACTGGGTGCCAAACTTAGATAAACTTAAAATTGTCATTATTAAAAATATAAACCAATGGGAAGAGCATTTGAATATAGAAAGGCCGCTAAACTGAAAAGATGGGGCCACATGGCTAAAACTTTTACAAGACTGGGTAAACAAATCGCTATCGCTGTAAAGGCAGGCGGTCCGGAACCTGAAAACAACCCGACGCTGCGTTCGGTGATCGCTACTTGTAAGCGTGAAAACATGCCGAAGGATAACATTGAACGTGCTATCAAAAACGCAATGGGTAAAGACCAGAGCGACTACAAGAGCATGACTTATGAAGGATACGGCCCTCACGGTATTGCTGTGTTTGTAGACACATTGACAGACAACACAACTCGTACGGTGGCTGACGTTCGTTCGGTATTCAATAAGTTCGGTGGCAATCTGGGTACAATGGGTTCTCTTGCGTTCCTTTTCGACCACAAATGTGTGTTCACTTTCAAGAAGAAAGACGGATTGGATATGGAAGAACTGATTCTCGATCTGATCGACTATGACGTGGAAGATGAATATGAAGAAGATGATGAAGAGGGAACAATTACTATCTATGGTAATCCTAAGAGCTACGCCGCTATTCAGAAGCATTTGGAAGAATGTGGCTTTGAAGATGTCGGTGGAGACTTCACTTATATCCCGAACGACCTGAAAGAGGTTACTCCGGAACAACGCGAAACATTGGATAAGATGATCGAACGTCTGGAAGAATTTGATGACGTGCAGACTGTCTATACCAACATGCAACCGGAAGAAGGGGAAGAGGAGTAAGACAGGTTATGGAATATGTTTATAAGACCCAGGGGACTTGCAGCACGAATATCGAACTGAATGTGGAAGATGGAGTGGTGAAGGAAGTTGCTTTCTGGGGAGGATGTAATGGTAACCTTCAAGGTCTTTCACGCCTTGTGAGAGGGATGAAGGTAGCGGATGTGATTACAAAACTCGAAGGAGTGCGTTGTGGTGGCAGACCGACTTCATGTCCCGATCAATTATGTCGTGCATTGCATGAGATGGGATATTGATTGATTTTTCATTTATGTAAATTATATATTGATTTGTGGCCTCTGGCAATTGGTTTGTCGGAGGTCATTTTTTTTAGCAGAAAGTCCTTATTTCCTTTTCTCGAGTAGTCCTTACTCAACCCTTTTATAATAATGTCCTCATAATTAGTGTATCATCTGTGTCCATAGGTCATCTACTTATTGGTCGGTATTTTGAACTAAAATTGATTCTCACTCGTTATTTATAAGTATATTTGTACTGGATAAACTATTATGCAAAAATGAAGAATATTTTTCAAGACTTAAGACGCAAAGATCATAAACGCTATCTGGGTGGACTGGATGTTTTTAAATATATTGGTCCGGGGCTACTGGTTACTGTAGGATTTATTGATCCGGGAAACTGGGCTTCTAATTTCGCCGCCGGTTCCGAATTCGGCTATTCCTTGCTTTGGGTGGTTACCTTGTCTACCATCATGCTGATTGTCCTTCAGCACAATGTTGCTCACTTGGGAATCGTTACCGGACTTTGCCTTTCGGAGGCGGCCACTAAGTACACCCCTAAATGGGTGTCACGACCTATTCTTGGCACAGCAGTACTGGCGTCGATCTCTACTTCCCTGGCGGAAATTCTGGGAGGTGCCATCGCGTTGGAAATGTTATTGGATATTCCTATTATATGGGGAGCTGTATTGACTACGCTTTTTGTCTCCATCATGCTTTTCACTAATTCGTATAAAAAGATAGAACGTTCCATCATTGCGTTCGTTTCTGTTATCGGGCTTTCATTTATTTATGAGTTGTTTCTGGTGGAAATAGACTGGCCGGCTGCAACGGCGGGGTGGGTGACTCCTTCTTTCCCGAAAGGTAGTATGCTGATTATCATGAGTGTGTTGGGAGCGGTAGTGATGCCTCATAATCTGTTCCTTCATTCGGAGGTGATACAGAGTCACGAGTACAATAAGAAAGATGATGCTTCTATTAAGAAGGTATTGAAATATGAGTTGTTTGACACTCTTTTCTCAATGATTG
>ULPK01003835.1_pt1 | contig 11681 bp, 8 predicted proteins | sample 1953421 | NCBI WGS metagenome assembly ULPK01 (sample SAMEA4835627, study PRJEB28245) | human gut metagenome | biome: gut microbiome; material: fecal sample | place: Denmark | collected 2008 | reverse complement strand
AAAAATATATAACGAATTTCACAAATGGAGAGGTTGCAAACAAAGTATACTCTGCACACAGTTTCGTAATAGGACTTGGAAACCTAATAATATGTGCATTTGGAGCTGTTATTTCATCAAACTTTAGTGTAAAACATTCAATGATAATATTTGGAATAGTATTTTTTACAATTATGATTTTAATATTAAATTATATGAGAACAAGAGTTGGACTTGATCCAAATTCTTATAGAAAAAAAGATATAAATTACAAGGAATACATAGGATTAAAATAGGAGTTGGTATAATTATACTTTTGAAAAAAACACTTGACAGCCAGCCATAATACATATAAAATAGTATATGTAAAGTATAGCTAATATAAAAAATTATAGATAGATAATTAAATAAAATTTATATATTTAGAGAGAGTATTAGATATATATTTATGCACATTGAAAATTTAATAGAAAGAGGTGTTAGATTATGCAAATTGTAATTGATATCGCCATTTTTCTAGTCTCAGCAATCATTTTTACCTTTGTAGGTATGGCAATAAGAAAAAAAGTAGCAGAATCAAAATTAGGAAGTGCAGAGGAAGAAGCAAGAAAGATAATTAACCTTGCACAAAAAGAAGCCGAAAACAAAAAGAAAGAAGAAATTTTTAAGGCTAAAGAAGAGATCATGAACAGTAGAAAAGATCTTGATAACGAGATTAGAGAAAGAAGAAGCGAAGTACAACAACAAGAAAGAAGATTATTACAAAAAGAGGAAAATCTTGAAAACAAAATGGAGCACATTGAGAGAAAGGAACAAGAAATCGAAAACAAGAAGCAAGAGCTTGAAAATAAGAAACAAGAAATATCAAAAACTTTGGACAAGCAAATGCAAGAGCTTCAAAGAATTTCAGGATTATCTAAGGAAGAAGCAAAAAATCAATTACTTGCAGATATGGACAAGCAATTAACTTTAGAAAAAGCAAACTTAATAAAGGCTGCAGAAAATAAGGTTAAAGAAGAGTCTATAAAAAATGCAAGAGAAGTAATTGGATATGCTATTCAAAAATGTGCGGCAGACCATACAGCAGAAACAACTGTATCTATAGTTCCACTACCAAATGATGAAATGAAAGGTAGAATAATAGGAAGAGAAGGAAGAAATATCCGTACATTAGAGACTTTAACAGGAGTAGATTTAATAATTGATGATACACCAGAAGCAGTAGTAATATCTGGATTTGATGCATTAAGAAGAGAAATTGCAAGAATAGCTCTTGAAAAATTGATGGAAGATGGAAGAATCCACCCAGCAAAAATTGAAGAAATGGTTGAAAAGGCAAAAGAAGAAGTTGCCGAAACAATCAAGGAAGAAGGAGAAAGAGCTTGCATGGAAACAGGCGTAATTGGACTTCATCCAGACATCGTAAACTTGCTAGGAAAATTAAAATACAGAACAAGCTATGGACAAAATGTATTAAACCATTCAATAGAAGTTTCTAACTTGGCAAGAATTATGGCAGATGAATTAGGATTAGATCCAAAACTTGCAAGAAGAGCAGGATTATTACATGATATTGGTAAGGCACTAGACCATGATGTAGAAGGAACTCACGTTCAAATTGGTGTAGATATTCTTAAGAAATACAAAGAAAATCCACTAGTAATAAATGCAGTAGAGGCTCACCATGGAGATGTAGAACCACAAACAGTAGAAGCTGTTTTAGTTGCTGCAGCCGATGCAATATCTGCTTCAAGACCGGGAGCTAGAAGAGAAACACTTGAAAACTACATCAAGCGTTTAGAAAAGCTAGAATCAATTGCAGACTCATTCAAAGGAGTTGAAAAATCATTCGCAATTCAAGCTGGTCGTGAAGTTAGAATAGTTGTAAAACCAGAACAAATTTCAGATGCAGACATGACAATTCTTGCAAGAGATGTTGCTAAAAAAGTAGAAGAAGAAATGGAATATCCAGGACAAATAAAAGTAAACATCATAAGAGAAACAAGAGTTGTAGACTACGCAAAATAAATTTAAAAGACGAGGGAAGCCTCGTCTTTTTTTGTTTGTACAATTCGGTACAATCCGGGGACGGAGAAAAAATATACTAAAATGTACATGAAATAAAACTGTAATGTAAATTTAATAAAAATGCAATATAATTTTGCCGTAATATAGTATATAATAAAGAAAAATGTATTATAAGGGAAGATTATGAATATAGAAAAAAGTCTAATTATGCTTGGAATTATTCCAACTAGAAAGTTTGAGTTTAATGAAACAAATTATATAGCTAAGGCCGTTGCCGAGAAGTTGGCAGACAATATACACGAACTTGGAGATTCGTATAATGAATTATATATGCGAATTTATAATTGTAATATGAGTTATGCTCAAATTGCACCTAAATTTGGAAACGTTGTGTATTTTTACCCTAATAATACGTTATACTTTGATGAAAAATTTGACATAGCCAAAATTGATGAGAAGGTTATTCAAGAATGTGTTCATTATCTTCAAAATTTCAGGAAGTTTGATGGAAGTGAGCAAAGAATAGGAGTTTGTAATTTTGCAGAATTTAAAATATATTGCTTAGGACTTAATGAAGCTGTCACACAATACATTGCTTCTAAGGCTATTGGAGAAAAGCCACATAGGAAGAATAATGAAAGCATATCGATTTATACAATAAATGATAAATATTATCCATATCTTACGAGCTTAGTAATACAGTTGTTATTCTTTGTAGGAGAGAAGAATCTTATAAAGAGTGCGATAGATGGAACAGTAGATTTTGAAAATGATTTGTATAACACATTCGAAGGAAATACAAATAAGATTTTATCAAACTTTGATGCTATTCTGGATGAAAATAATGAAGAAAAAAGAAGTGAAGAGAAGATAATACAGCTATATATGGAAACACAAAAAATGATGTGCATGACTTACTTTGACAAAATTTATATCAGAATTGATACATTAAAAGAAATAGAAGAGTATACACATAAATTAAATGAGTATGGTAAAATAGTAGGCAGAATGCTTGAAAACAATGAATTAAATGATGAAATCAACGAATATACAAATAAGATGGAAAGCAAATTAAATAAAAAATATATAGATTTGTATGCAAAACAGTCTAAACATTCGTTAATAGTAGTATATCAAAATAAGTTATTAAACTTTTTTAGAAGAATTGCAAATTGGATTGGGAACAGAGCATAAAAAGCGTTTATATGTGAAAATTTATATGTTTGAAAAGTTGACAGTTCTTTTCAAATTACAAAAATAAAATGTTGCTATAGAAGGCAACATTTTTTTTCTCATATATTTTAGTGTTTACAATTTATGATTCATATATTTGTAAAACATGAATATCTATATTAAAAAAAGAAGGATAAAAAATTCAAAATAAATACGCTTAATGCAACACGCCAAGTTGTTTTCCAAGTTCTAAAAAAAACATGCTTTACAATAGAAAGACTATAGTCTTTTTTTACTGTTAATGCTAAACAATTAACGTTGTTATTTTCGGCTTCTAATGAATTTTCAACACTGGAGTTATTCTGTATTTCTGAATTGGTCTCAAATATAGATGTGTCTGTTATTTGAGAAGCCGAGATTTCCGGTGTTGAACTGCAGTCAAGTGTTGAGGCATTAGCTGAGTTTTGATTAACTGGCTCTTGCTTGCTGTTTAATTCGGAAGCAAATTGAGCATTATCATTATGTTCTTTTAATTCCAAATCTGTGGCATTATTAACCATAATTTTGAATCCTTTCTTTTGATTTATAAATTTGTAATTAAATTATAACATAGTAGCGACAAATGTCAATAAAAAGTGACAAAGAATGATACGCAAAATATGAAAAAGAATGTAGTATTAATTTGAATTATGTAGACTGATTATGAAAAAAACAGGACGATGTAAAAAATATATATTTTATACTAAAAAAGGGAGAAAAAAGGCTGTTTTTATTGACTTATTTTACCATTTGTTATATAATGCGGCTGTAAAAATATTTTTTAGAAAGGAAAATATATGAGATGAAAGCAAAAAAAATCATGGCAGTACTTGTAATAGCAATAATGCTGATAGGAATTGTTAGTGTACCAGTACTTGCGTCAACTAATGAAAAAGTAATCTTAAAGAATTCCGATAATGAATATTTAATTTATTTCAAAGAATTCTGCCGAAAAGAGTTTCAATTTGCAATCAGCAAAGACAGCAAAACAGCAGAAGCAGATCTAAACTTTGTTAATTCTGCAAAAGACCAACCTGCATCAGCAGCAGGAACATTAAATGTAGCTTACATAGATGAAGCTTCATTTGAAAGCATCTTCGGAAAAAATCCAACAAGCTTAGTAGCTTATATTTGGGTAAAAGATGCTGAAGACAATACAGTAATTACAGCAGATAAACTTGATTTAAACGAAGCAGTAACAGATAAAATGATAGAGACAGTGAACGGCACAACAAAAAGAATTGATGTTGATACAGAAAAGCAATATCAAAGAAATGTAGTAGAGGACGGAGTAAGCAAAACTGTAACCGTAGGAAAAGTAGTTCTAAATGAGAAAGAAGGAGCTAAGTACTCATATGTTCTAACAAAGTTAGACGACAAAACTACAGATGCAAATAAACTATTTGAATTAGCAGACACGTTAAAAAACAGCATAGATGATACATACACAAATTTAAGCCTAAGCAAACAATTCTATGACTTGTATGTTAAATTAATGCCAAGCAATTCAGAATGGACAGCTGTAGAAAATTCAGAAATACTTCAACCAGAAAATACTGTTGAGGGAGACAAATATATTGTATACATCAAAGAAACAAAGGGTAATGATGAAACAGTAGATGCTAAATTCTTAACATGTGTATATAAAGAAGATGCAGGTGTTGATAAAGAAGAGAAAACTATTACAGAAACTGTTAAATTACCAGTAACATTCGATAGTGGAGCGATTTTATTTACAGTACTAGGAATTATAATTATCGCATTAGCAATATTCGTATTTATAAGAATTAAATCTAATAAAAAAGATGAGAACAAATAGTTATGAAAAAGGTCTATAATCTTATAATTGCCGTATTAATTGTAGCACTAATCGTAGTAGTAGCAATGATTGTTATAAGATATGGTGGCAATTATTTAAACGAAAAAGAGGTTTCATCCTCACTTGAAACAATAGAAGAAGAGTTAAATAAAGAAGAAACACAGCAATCTGAAAGTTTGCCGGAGTTAGAATTTAAAGGATACAAGATAGAAGGAATAATAGAGATTCCAAAGATTAATATCAAGTATCCTATAATTGACCATACAAACGAAGAAACGATGAAAGTTTCTATAACAAAGTTCTGGGGACCACAAGCAAACGAAATTGGAAACTATACAGTAGCAGGGCACAACAATAAAGATGGCACGATGTTTGGAAAAACAAAGTATTTGCAAATAGGAGACAAAATAAAATTAACAAACCTAAAAAATGAAACTATTGAATATGAAATATTTAAAATATATTCAATAGATCCAGACGATGTAAGTTGTGTAGAAAGTGTGGAAAACGGTACTAGAGAAATCACTTTAATAACGTGTACAAACGGACATAAGAATAGATTAGTAACTAAAGCAAGACAAATTAAAATATGGGGGTAAAAAAATTGAAAGCGAGAATTAATTATAGGAGCAAAAAAACCATTATAATTATAAGCATAGCAGTAGTTCTATTAATAGCAGCAATCGCTGGTACAGTTGCCTTTGTAAAAGGTAATAAAGATGCAGCAGCTGCAATGCCAGACGACAACCATGGAACATCACAAAACGATGGGACAAATGCAGTCTTACCTAATAATGGAGATCAAAACGATGGCAGTGATCAAAATAACGATGGAACAACATTGCCAACAGATGGAGACAACACAAACCCAGCAGATTCAAACAATAATGATAACAACGGTAGTACCACAAATGATGGAACTACTGGTACAAATGGTGCCAATGGATCTACAACTGGGACAACAAATGGAGCAAACACAGGCGCTAATGCTGGAACAACAACAGGAACTACAACAGCAGGTAACAATGGTGCAAACGTTCCAAACCAAGATTACGCACAAACAACAACAGTTATAACAGAAAATCCTTGGGAGAAAAAAGAAATAGGCTGGAGCCCAATAAGCGTTGCAGCATATACAGCAGCATCAAAATTAAAAGTACATAAACCAGACCTAGACTTAAAAAAATATGCTTATTTAGATGGAGATTCTTTAGAAGAACTACCAGTAAATACAGCTGCACAAAAAGGTGAAACAATCACTTATGTTATAAAAATAACAAATAAAGGTAACGAAGACACAAATGGAATCCGTACAATAGATTCAATACCAGAAGGAACAGAACTTGCTTCTATTTCAGAAGGTGGAGCACTAAACAATGACGGAAAAATTGTATGGAAAAACGATATAAAAGCAGGAGAAACTGTAACAGTATCATTCAAAGTAGTAGTTACAGCAGACTCTATAGATTTAATTAACAACATAGCAAAAGTAAATGGAAAAGAAACACCAGAAACAAAAACTCCAGTAATAACAGCAAACAAAACAGCACAAGTTGTTACAATAGTAGACAAAGAAGAAGTTCTAGAAAACAGAGATGCAAAAGTTGGAGAAACAATTAGATACACAATTACTGCAAAAAACACAACAGAAGTTGATGGAACAACAGTAATAAAAGATAGCATTCCAGACGGAACATCTTTTGTAGATGGAACAATAACAGAAAAAGGAAACTTTGATAAAGAAAATGGAACAATTACATGGAATAACGTAGTTGTACCTGCAAAAGGAGAGGTTTCTGTAAGCTTTGACGTTGTTGTAAATGAAAAAACAACAGCAGGAGAAGTTGTAAAATCAGTAAGCAATACTGCAACAATTGGAAACACACCAACAGAAGAAGTAGAAACAAAAGTCGCAAATATTACAGGAGAGAAAGAAGTAAGTGATAAAGTAGCAAATGTTGGAGATACATTAACATATACAATAATTCTAACAAATAACGGAAATGGTGATGGAAAAGTAACAGTAACAGATAGAGTACCAGAAGGAACAACAATAAAAGATCCAGAAATCAATGGTTACGATTCTAAAACAAATATAATGACATGGAAAGATGTTGAAGTTAAGGCAGGAAAATCAGTAGAACTTACATTTGAAGTTATTGTAAATGATAACACAAGCATAATAAAGAATAAGGCTTATGTTGATGAAAACAAGATACCAGAAGAACCAGAAACATCTGTAAAACATCATTACAAAGTTGAACACTATACTGAAAATCTTGATGGAACATATTCAAAAGTTGAAAAAGATACAGTAGTTAGTGAAGATGTTGAAATAGGAACTAAGGTAAGCTACAAGATTAATAACTACGACGGCTTTACATTTGATGAAAGCAAAACAGAAAATAAAGATGCTACAGTGCCAGATAATAACAATTTAATTGTAAAATTATATTATGCAAGAAGAAATGACTTGAGTTATACAGTATATTACAAAGAGCAAGGAACAGAAAATGAACTTGCTGATGCAAAAGTAGTAGATGGTCAAACATTTGGAAATGTTGTAACAGAAAATGCAATTGACATAGATGGATACAATAAAGTAGACCCAACAAGTGCAAACATAACAATAACAACAGGAACAAATGAGCATACATTCTATTACACAAAGAGAAATGACTTGAGTTACACAGTATATTACAAAGAGCAAGGAACAGAAAATGAACTTGCTGATGCAAAAGTAGTAAATGGTCAAAAATTTGGAGATGTTGTAACAGAAAATGCAATTGATATTGATGGATATAATAAAGTAAATCCAACAAGTGCAGAAATAACAATAACAACAGGAACAAATGAGCATACATTCTATTACACAAAGAGAAATGACTTGAGTTATACAGTAAATTACTTAGAAAAAGATACAAACACAGTATTACATGAAGCAAAGACAGTTGGAAACCAAACTTTCGGAACAATAATTACATCATCAGATGAAGTAATTACAATAGATGGATATAATTATGATTCAGTAGATAAGATAACATTAACAATCGGAACAAGTGAAAATGTAATTAACATCTATTATACAAAGAGAACAGACTTAAGTTATACAGTAAATTACTATTATAATGGAGAATTAAAGCATAGTGTAACTTTTGATAATATGGAATATCTTGATAAAATATCAGGTGTTAAAGAGATGCCAAAATATAATGGAGTAACATATACTAAATATGATTTAAAAACATCAAGTGCAAATGGATTACTACCTTTAATAATTGGCACAGGATCAAATTACATTAATGTATATTATGGCACACCAAATGTAACAATAAGCAAGAAAGTAAATAAAACTGCAGTAAAAGTTGGAGATACATTACACTATACAATTAAAGTTACAGAAACTAGAGGATTTGTAGATGCTTCAGGAGTAAATGTAACAGATCCAATTTCAGAGGGACTAGAAAATGTTAGAAATATAACTCACAATGGAAATCTAAATGAAGGAAATGTTGAGTGGAACAATTTGGCAATAACAAAGAATTCAAGTATAACACTAGAATTTGATGCAACAGTTAGGGCTAATACAATAGGAAAAACGATTTCAAATACTGCAAATTTAGGTGGCACAACGAGTGGAGATAGTAATACAGTAACAACAACTGTATCTGAATTAAAAGCTGCAGTAAAAGAAGTTAAAAAAGGAACAACTGGAAAAGACGCTGTGAATATTGTACTTGTAATGGATTTATCATATAGCATGAAGTCAAACAAAACATCAGATGAAGTTACAAGACTAGAGGCTGCAAAAACAGCTGCAACAAAATTCATAAACTCTATATATACAAAGGATCCAGAATCTAAAGTTACAGTAACAGTATTAACGTTTAACACGGCAAATCCATTAACTACTATTAAATATGTGGGAACAGAAAGATGCACTAATAATAATATATGGCATCTACATTTGAATTGTAAAAATATAGATGGGGTTTGGTATTCTAAATGGGAAGAAAATACAGTAGAGATACCATATTCAGGAACATCTAAGTTGGGATTTGCTGATAAAAGTAACTATACAAGTCTGGTAGAAGAAATAAATGAAATAACATTGCCAAATGAGAATCCTGGTCCTGGACTTGGAACTAATGTATCTGCTGCATTAGATTTAACAAAAACAACTATAGGGGACTTAAAGGATAATCATTCTGAAAATTCTAACGTAGTAATATTATTATCTGATGGTGCTCCTTCAAAAGGTCATGATGGATATGAAGGAAATGATAATAAAACATTAATAAACAAGGCTTCAAAAATTAAAGGAAATCCTATAACAACAGAATTCTATTCTATTCAATTTGGAACTGAAGATGGAGCATATGACTTGTTAAAGGCAATGTCATCAAATAATACTGTTTACACATCAAATAGTATAAACTCATTAGTTGAAAACTTTACTAATATATTGGATCAAAATACAACAAAAGACCCAATAGACACAGTAAACGGAAAATATACAACTACATTATCAAATCCTTTAGTAGTAGATGCTGACAATCCAATAACAGTAACTTATGAAGGAACAACATTATTTACATGCACAAGTTTGCCAAACAACGGATTAACATACGATTCTACAACAAAGACTATATCATGGGATATAAATGAATGGAACGCAGTTGAAGGCCATACTAAAGTAACTACGAATGATATTGTTATACAGTGCTATGTAGAAAGATAATGTAAAACATAATATTTTACAAAATAATAAAACCTATCAATTTTAAGTTGATAGGTTTTATTCGTGTTAATGGACATTTTAAGTAGTATGATGTCATTTTAAATATATAGTAAAAAAATAATAGAACCGCTGTAATATCAGTGGCTATAATTTAATTTTTGGTTATTTTTATATGTTTTGCATTTGTAAGATTTTCTTTAGAATTTATATTTATTTTTTTAGTACTATTAGAAAGAACTTTGTTTACATAAGTATCGAATGATACAATGTCAGAATGGTTTTCATCAAGTAATGTTACAGTTAAATGCAAATCAGAGATATCTTCTGCAGAAGTATTATCTAAAAATACAGATACCTTGGTTTGGTTTGGATTTGATGTGTCTATTTGAAAATTTTTTATTTCTAAGTACTCTAAATTTTCTACAGTATTTGTAGTTTCATCAACAGCTTCTAAATTCTCAATATTAACTTCATTAAGAGTTTTATTTGAAAATATGGTATTTTCAACTTTTGACGAGATGTTTTTACTATTTTGGCTATTAAAAAAAGTATATATAGAATCTCTAAAATGATATAATGATAACAAAATAATTACAATAATCAAAAAAATAAATACAGGTAAAATATTAAATTTGTGACTGCTATTATTTGAAGAATTATTAGCAGAATGTCTTCCTTTACTCATGTTTAATCCCCCTATGAACAGTATATATAATACAATAGATTTTTTATAATGTCAAATAAAGTAGAAAATATTGGAAAAACATATTGAATAAGATAGAATAGAATACAAAAATGTGATATAACCCTCAAAAAACTTGCAAAAGTGTGATGAAATCTCTCAAAAACCTTGAAAAATGTGATTTTAGAGTATGATTAATATAGAGCAGTATATTATTAATAGGAGATGATTATTTTGGAGAGGTTTATAATAGAAAAACTAAAAGAATGGAAAGAAAGTAAATATAGAAAACCATTGTTTTTAATAGAATACATGGAAAAATTTATATAGTGCCTGCTATTAATTTCCACAATTACATTGATAAATGAGCAATATTGTGATAAATTAAATAAAAAAATAGATGGAGATAAATAATGGGAAAAGTAAAAGAATTTTTGCAAGATGACAAAAAAACAACAATATTAGCATTTGTTGGAAGTGTAATATTATTAGATTATTACTTAATTTTTTATTTTGGAGGTGCCTTTATTTCAATAATCTTGTACCAAACAAGTGTAATTGGATTTGCAATATATTTTACGATGGCACTATTAAAAATGTACAAAGAGAATGTTAATATTAAGGTTGCAAATTATGTATTAATTATAATGCTAATAATACAAACAGTTTTTGATATGATAATGGCTATTGCAAGATTAGATTATGGAATTGGTAATACAGATGAGTTTATTGGAATTATCGTAAATGTTATTTTGATAATGTACTTTTTCAACATATTACTAAAAAAGTCGCACTTTATAAATAATAAGGTGTATTCAATTACAGTAATAGTTGGTTTTGCTTTCAAAATGATACAACCATCATTCTTTTCATCAGGAGAAATTTTATTAAGTTTGTGTTCATTTACTGTAGTACCATATTTCTATAATTATTATGAATTATCAAAGAATAAATAACAATGGAAAATACTATTGTCAAGTTATTGACAACTTGCAAAAGCTATAATTATAATAGAATAAAAAAAGGAAAAATTATGATAGATAAGCAAGAGTTACACAAAATATTTTCAGAAATGCGAAAAGGTAATAATTCACAATTTGAAATTCTATATAAAAATTATAATCAATTGGTTTATAAAATTGCATTTTCTATATTGAAAAACAAAGAAAATAGTGAAGATGTGATGCAAACTGTTTTTGCTAAGATATGTAATTTAAAGA
>ULPK01002420.1_pt1 | contig 11916 bp, 10 predicted proteins | sample 1953421 | NCBI WGS metagenome assembly ULPK01 (sample SAMEA4835627, study PRJEB28245) | human gut metagenome | biome: gut microbiome; material: fecal sample | place: Denmark | collected 2008 | reverse complement strand
TCGTGTAGAATTAAAGGTTGTTATGAAGGAACCTTTGTTAGATAGAGAAAATCTTAAATAATATACCAATCAGAGCAGAAATTAATATATAAAATAAAGGATCTTTTTTTGATTTCCAGCTTATTAACAGAAGTGCGGCAAGTAAAATCATAGCCTTAATATCCTTTATTTCCGGTTTTAAAAGTCCTATTGCAACAGAGGTTAAGAGAGCGCAGCTTATTGGTTTTAAGGTTTCTATAATCGATTTTACATAATAATTATCACTGAATTTTTTTAGCAGTTTAGAAACAATTATTACAAGGAATAGTGAAGGCAGCATTTCTGCGGTTGTAGCAAGAGCTGAACCTAAAACCCCTGCGCTTTTTAGGCCAGCATAAGTCGCAACATTAATACCTACCGGTCCCGGGGTAATTGACGCTACTGCAACCATTTGTGTTAATTCATCAAGCGAATACCAGTTATATACCTGAGAAATATGATATAGAAAAGGTATTGTTGCGTATCCGCCGCCAAAGGAAAACAAACCTATTTTAAAAAACTCAAGAAACAAATATATATATATCATTCTTTTGCCTCCCTGAGCCTTTTATATAAAACCCCGAGCATAGTGAACAACACAATGGTTTGTATTGGCGACAGCTTAAATACAAGCAGGGTCGCAAGAGTGAGAATAAAAATAGTATAAAAGTAAGTGTTTTTATTTGATTTTTGCCACATTTCTTTGACAGTCAAGACAATAAGGGCGATTACAGAAATCCCGACACCCCAGAGCGCCCCTTGTACATATGAATTATTTGTTAAAGCTCCTAAAACTGAAGCAAGCAGTACTATACACCAGAAAGGTACAAATGTAACACCTATCATGGCTGCTACAGCACCCCATTTACCCTTTAGCTTATATCCGATAAACATAGATATATTTGCAGCAATAATTCCTGGAAGAGATTGAGCAAGGGCAAAATAATTAATTAAGTCATCATGCGACACAAGGTTTCTTTTGTCAACAAACTCACTTGTCATAATTGGTAAAATGACATAGCCGCCTCCGAGCAGTATAGCTCCAATTTTTACAAAAATTAAGAACAGCTTAAAGAGTGACATTTTTTCAGTTTCCGTCCTATTTTATTTATTAATTTTTCATCTTCGTCTGGCGTAAAGCCTGTTGTTGTAAGGTAATTTCCTACAATTGTAGAATCTGTGCAATATTTAAAAGCCTTTTCGATAGTTTCTTCAGACAATCTGGCTTTTTTACCGCCGGCAATTCTTATAGAAGCTTCAGGGCAGGCTATCTTAAATATGGCAAGTGTTCTGAGAATATTTTCTTCATCAATCTTATCACCATAATCTGCAAAAGGAGTATTAGGAATAGGTGTAAGAATGTTTACAGGAATACTGTCAGGATTAATTTCAGCAAGCTCCAGCGCCATTTCAATCCGCTGTTCAATGCTTTCGCCCATACCGATAATAACACCGCAACACAGCTCCATTCCATATTTTTTTACGAGTTTTGCAGTGTTGATTCTGTCCTCATAAGTATGAGTCGTGCAAATTTCCGGATGATATGACCGGCATGTGTTAATATTATGATGAAATCTAACAAGACCTGTTTCAGCAAGCTTTTTTGCCTGGTTTTCATTTAAAATCCCAATGCTGGCACAGCTTTTAATCCCCTCTTTATTTAAAGCTTTAATCATATCCAGCATTGTGTCAAAATCGCTTTCATCAGGAGTTTTGCCGGAGGTTACAATAGCGACCCTGTCAGCTCCGTTCTTTTGGCTGTCACGAGCGGCTTCCAGAACTTCATTTACCTCCATCAACGGATAAGACTCGATTTCTGTGTTGTAATGTGAACTTTGTGCGCAATATTTGCAATTTTGAGAGCATTTGCCATTACGCGCATTTATGATAGAACAAAACTCAACTTCGTCTTTTAAGTATTTTTTAGACTCATTTAAAAGAGAGTCTAAGTCCATATTGTATAAGTTTAATAATTCGGCTTTTGTATACATATTTTTGTCCCTTCCTTTATGATATTGTATCATAAAAGCTGCTTAACATTTCTTTATAGAAAAGCAATTTTAACGATTGTTTTTACTTATAGAGGGTGTGTAGTAAGTAAAAGGTCAATTATGTATATTTCTGGAAATCAGTATTATAATCCGAATTTTCAAGCAATGAAAAAATCTCAGTTTAAGGGGATTGATTATGCTGTTGTGGAAAAATTTAAAGCACCGATAGAAAAGTTTGATGTAATTGCAGATTTTCAAAATTGGGCAAAGACTCAGGTGCAAGTTATTACAGAAAGAAAATTTCCTGCCCGCAGCAATGAAGCCGTTACGCAGCGAAAATGGATTTTAAAAGATTGGTTTGATTACGTAACGAAAGGAAATGATGCATATAGTTGGGCGATGCGGCTTTTAATCTTAGCAGGCGTAACTTCAGAGTTATCAGAAAAGAATGATACTCTGCCGCCAATGTTGTCCAAAGGTGTTCTTGCCGATACTGTATTTAGATTGAATAGCGAACTTCAAGCCGAGCCGAAAAAAGATTTTAGCTTTAATAAGTTATATAAAAATAATTTACGGTCGCATTTGCTTAATGATACAAATACAGGCACAAATAAGACCGGCTGGGTAGTAATCCCTTCTAAAAAGAATAACCCTGATAATTTTGAAGCCAATGTTGATAAACTTAAAACACTTTCTTACAAGACCTGGTGTACAAAATCCTTTAATGCAGAACCGTATTTGAGCGAGGGAGATTTCCATGTTTATCTGGAAAACGGACAGCCGAAATTAGGAGTACGGTTTGTAGATGGTGCTGTGAAAGAAATTCAAGGTGTTTTAAATAATGGAAAAATTCCTCTAAATTATTTCGAAATATTTGAGAAATACAGGAAAGAAAACAACTTGCAATTGGATCAAGATGCGGAAAAAGAAGTTGATTATGCAATACAATCCCAAAAAGGTGCAGAGGGAATTAAAAAAGAATTGGGTGAAGCAATAGAAAAGCATGATATGAAAAGAATCTTTGAATATTTTGGAATGAAGCCAGAGGAAGGGCCTGACGGGAAATTTATAATTTCTCGCTATAAAGTTCCTGCTTGTTGTTCCTATGCAGATTTAGGAATTAATGACGCAGAGTTATTCAAATCAATATATTCAATTAGAACTAAATCTGTAGATTGCAAAGATATGTCTGATGAGGCTTGGAATATCATGATGGAGCTTACGATGTCAGGACGTGGTTAATTATTAACAACCGCAGGTTAAGCCTGCACATAAATTAATTGACTGGCCGGTTACACCTTTTGCTTCATCAGAAATTAGATATTTAACCATTCCTGTAATTTCAGAAGGTTGAACAAATCTTCTTTGAGGAATGCATTCAACAATTTCTTCCTTAGAAAAATCTCCTTCATTAGCAGATGTATTTCCCATATCTGTATCAACCCAGCCCGGATTTATAGTATTAACAGTTATTCCATATTCAGCAAGCTCTAATGCTAAAGCTTTAGTTGCTCCGATAAGTCCTGATTTTGTCGCAGAATACAGGCTTGCTCCCGCTTCTCCCATAACACCGCTTATTGAACCAATATTAATTATTCTGCCCCATTTTTGTTTTTTCATATAGGGAACTGCACGTGAAATCAAGTACATAGGAGCTTCCAAATTAGTCCGCGTAATATGTTCAATTTCATTTATTCCGATTTCTTCAATATGAGAGTAAATATATTCTCCTGCATTGTTTATAAGTATATCAATCCGGTTGGCTTCAATATAATCCCCGAGTTTTTTCATCCCTTCAAGTGTTCCAAGGTCGCAAACGCAATAATTTTTAAACGATTTCAAAAGGTCTTCATTTCTTCCGCATGTAAAAATGCAGCCATTCATCCCTCCGGCAATATTTTTTCCAATACCTTTACTCCCGCCTGTAACCAGTATATTCATAAGCTAATTATAACATAAAAACCAAAAGGGCGGCTAAACCCTGCATTAGCCGCCCGACATTTATGATAGGAATTGCGCCTGATAAGTTTTATAGGAAATAGGCGCATCCTGTGCTCCCGGTTTATTTGATAACCCGAAAGCCTGCTGTGCTTCCGTTCTTAAGCCTGCAAAGTATGTCATAGCCTGTCCGTCAATTGCACTCTGGCTTAATAATTGGATAGCGTTGTTAAAGGCTGCATAATCTTTGTCATAATCACCTGTCGCCTGTATGCCGATTTGTGCACATAACCCTGCCCAAGGTATTACCTGCTGATTATTCTGATTTTTAATCTGTTCCTGAACCTGCGATGAATACTCTTCATACATCGCAGCATTTAGTTTCTTTAAATCATCAGTTTTGCCGGTCGGGGTAATATCAAAATCGTCAAAAGCCCGTTCTAATGCAGCAGAATTTGTAGGCACCCTGCCTAGATAAGAGTAGATGTTTGCGCTTGTGTAAGAATATACTCCGTTGACCGTAAAGTTTGACATGATACACACCTCTTATATGATATATAATATATATCGGCATATTTTCTGAAAACTTTAGGATTTTTTGAATAATATTTACAAATCTTTACAAAAATAGGCTAAAAACTAGTAATAACAACAAATTTAATCTAAAAGTATGTGATTAACTTTGTAAAGTTATGTAACAAAGATTACATTTGATGAAATTGAGCTAAATTTATATACTTTATATATATGTAAGACAAATATAAGAGAGCAAGACAGGTAAAATAATTTTAAAATTGCAAACAGCCGTTATAAAAACGGTATATTTCAAACCGTTTGTAATTTGAAAAATATTAAACCGGCTTAAGTAAGAACGCCTTGAAATGAGAGAAATTAAGGCCTTAAGTAAATACGCTCTTTTATCAGATTAAAAGATGAGGTATTAAGTATGGCTTTATTAGAAACGTACAATATTAATGCTATGGCTACGCAGATTTCGCGCGAATTTTATATTAATGAGAATAATCATGCTGATGACAAATCATACATTCTAATGGATGAAATGAGGCTTTTTGCAATGGATATGAAATCGAGAGTTACGTTTATATCCAGAACAAAAAAATAGGTTTTTAATAATACCAAACCATCTTACTTAACTAATTTAATTCCCCAATCTATTAGCGCCTGATTTGAAAAAATTAGGCTTTTTTTTATTTTGTAAAAAAAAACGAGCGGTATTTTTACCGCTCGTTTTGGAATATTGTTCTTATACGTTACCGTAGTAAGCATCAATGTAGATTTGTTTGATATCTGACATGAACGGATAAGCAGGGTTAGCACCTGTACATTGATCGTCAAATGCCAATTCAACAAGCTCATCAAGGTTCTTCATGAATGTTTCTTCATCAACACCGAAGTCTTTGATAGATTTAGGTAGTTCGATTCTTGTCATCAAGTCATCAACAGCATTGATTAACAATTGAACTTTTTCATCATCATTGTTACCACCCAGACCTAATTCGTCAGCAACCTGACCGTATTTAGCCTTAGCACAAGGGAATTTGTACTGCGGGAAGATTGCTTGTTTATGCGGTGCATCAGAAGCATTGTATTTCATAACCTGTCTGATTAATAATGCGTTAGCAACACCGTGAGGTACATGGTACATAGCACCAAGTTTGTGAGCCATTGAGTGGCATAATCCTAAGAAAGAGTTAGCGAATGCCATACCTGCAATAGTTGCAGCATAGTGCATTTTTTCTCTTGCCATAGGATCGTTAGCACCTTCTTTGTAAGATCTTTCAAGATATCTGAATACTAACTTAGTTGCTTCTAAAGCATTTGAGTTAGTGAAGTTTGTAGCCATGCAAGATACATAAGCTTCAAGTGCGTGAACGAGAGCATCAATACCAGAAGCTGAAGTCAAGCCTTTTGGCATACCATCAACGAAGTTAGGGTCAACGATTGCCATATTTGGTGTTAATGCATAATCTGCGATTGCATATTTTACGTGAGTTTCGTCATCTGTAATAATAGCAAACGGAGTAACTTCTGAACCTGTACCTGAAGTTGTTGGTACTGCAACCATTGTAGCTTTTTTGCCTAATTCAGGGATGCAGCATATTCTCTTTCTGATATCCATAAATCTCATAGCGATATCTTCAAAGTTTGTATCAGGTTGTTCATACAGTAACCACATAATCTTAGCTGCGTCCATTGGAGAACCGCCGCCTAATGAAATGATAACATCAGGTTCAAACGGTTTTAATATAGCCATAGCTTGATCGATTGTAGATAATGTTGGATCCGGTTTAACATCGAAGAATACTTCGTGTTCAATTCCGATTTCATCCAATACATTAGTAATAGCATTTACAGCACCAGAGTTGAATAAGAATCTATCTGTTACGATGAATGCACGTTTTTTACCAGCAAGTTCACGAAGAGCAAGGTCAATAGCACCTCTCTTGAAGTAAACTTTAGCAGGAACCTTAAACCATAACATATTTTCTCTCCTTTCAGCAACGGTCTTGTAGTTCAATAAGTTTTCAACGCCTACGTTACCTGAAACAGCGTTACCACCCCAGGAACCGCAGCCGAGAGTTAGTGACGGCTCTAACTTGAAGTTGAATAAGTCACCGATACCGCCCTGAGAAGAAGGCTGGTTAATCAATACACGGCAAGTCGGCATTTTTTCAGAATACTTGTCAATTCTTTCTTTATGACGTTCGTCAGTATAGAGAACTGAAGTGTGGCCTAAGCCGCCCTTGCTTACAAGTGTGTAAGCTTTTTCTGCAGCATCTTCAAAGTCGCTTGCTCTGTACATTGTAAGTACAGGTGATAATTTTTCTCTAGAGAATGGATCTTCCCAATCAACTTCCGGTCTTTCTACTAATAATATTTTTGCATCTTCCGGAACATCAGCTCCAAATCCTGAAAGTTCTGCAATTCTGTGCGGTTTTTGACCAACAACGTCAGGGTGTGCAGTACCTCTCTTAGGATCGATAAGAGGAAGGTCGATGAGTTTTTGTTTTTGGTCTTCATTTAGAAGGTAAGCACCACGGTAAATAAATTCGTTTTTAACTTCTTCGTAAATGCTGTCAACAACTACTACAGATTGTTCAGAAGCACAAATCATACCATTATCAAAAGATTTTGACATAAGTATAGAAGAAACAGCCATTTTAATATCAGCAGTTTCATCAATAACTGCAGAAGTATTACCAGGGCCTACGCCTAAAGCAGGGTTGCCTGATGAGTATGCAGCCTTAACCATACCAGGACCGCCTGTAGCCAAGATACAATCAATGTTAGGGTGTTTCATCAAAGCGCTTGAAAGTTCAATAGATGGAACGTCAATCCAGCCGATAATATCTTCAGGAGCACCTGCTTTTACAGCAGCATCAAGAACGATTTTTGCAGCTTCAATTGTGCATTTTTTAGCTCTAGGGTGTGGAGAGAAGATAATACCATTTCTTGTCTTCAAAGCGATTAAAGATTTAAAAATTGCAGTTGAAGTAGGGTTTGTAGTAGGAACGATACCTGCTAAAACTCCTAAAGGTTCTGCAACAATTTTAATACCGTTGATTTTGTCTTCTTTGATAATACCGCAAGTTTTTGCATTTTTGTGTTTGTTATAGATGTATTCAGAAGCAAAGTGGTTTTTTATAATTTTATCTTCTAAAACGCCCATTCCGGTTTCTTCAACAGCCATTCTTGCAAGAGGAATACGAGCCTTATCAGCTGCACCTGCTGCTGCTTTAAAAATAGCATCAACTTTTTCTTGAGAAAAAGTTGCAAAGATTCTTTGAGCTTTGTGAACGCGGGAAATTAATGCTTCCAACTGATCAAGTGTTTCAACTACATTTGATGAGTTGAGAGATTTTTCCAGAGCTTCAACGTTCTTTTTTGTTTTCGTTGTCATATTAAAATCTCCTTTTTCTGTACGGCTATAACAATATTGCAACACAAATTAAAATTGTTGTCAACGCAAGTGTACAGTGATGTTGAGGGGATAAATTTTATATACAGAAGCCCCAAATTCAAGCACCAATATTAATTTAGCGAGTGTAGTTAATACACTCGCTAATAAAAATTAATATAATCTTAATAAGTTAGATGCCGAATGCAGCTCTGAATTTTTTTGTATCTAAAAATTCTTTTTGTTCGCCATTTTCAGTATTGGTATCAGCAGGAGTTTGAGATCCAAATGATTCAACCTGTGATTGCAATTCTGTATTAGCTTCGATGATAGCATCAACATCCCAGGTTCCTGTAGCTTCAATATAAGGTTTTACAGCATTAGTATATTGTTCGGCAAGACTTGCAGCTCCTTCGCCGACTTTGCCGATTGCATTTGTAAATTCGCTTAATGAAGATATATCCTGACCCATTTTACCGATGGATGCAGTTAATGACTGAAGGTTTTTTGCTCCGCCCTGTATTCTTGTTTGTCCGGCAGACACTCTCTGGTTTCCGTCCATAATATATTGAGCGCCTTTGCCTCCTGAGCCGATAGCAGAGAAAGCGTTTGAATTAATAGCTTCTCCAAGCTTAATTTCACCATTGCCAACCGGTACATCAGTTCCGCCCTGAGCTGTAATCTGGCTTGATTTAGCTCCTAAAGCGGTTCCTTTTTGAATATATTGTTGAATATCAGCAACGCCTTCTGAAATTTTTGTAGCTGATTCTGATATCAAATCTGAAATATTATTAACGCTCTGTTCAACAACAGCATTTTGAGCTTCTATTGTTGTCTGCATGTTTTGTATATTGCCAACTAATAGATTGATATCATTAGCAGCAGTCTTAATAGTTTTTAGTGCATCTTCGCGCTTTTCAGGATTATTTAAATCCTGTTTAGCCGCATCTATAGTATCCAGCTGCTTTTTTATTTGTTTTTGAATATCTGCAATTTCACCACTGTTACTACCTAATTCTTCTATCTTTGAAAGTGCATTATGAATGTTTGTAGTATTTGCTCCTATATCAGTTTTAATTTTGTCTATTACAGCTTGAACCTCCTGTGCTTTTTTATCAGCAGCAGCTTCATTTTTATTTATATCATCAGCATTATTTTTTACTTCTTTATTAGCTTGAGCGGTCTGATTCTTCGAGAAAGATACCATGCTCAAAAGGCCTTCAATGATGTTAACAGTTGCTTTAGCTTTTTGTTCATCATTTCCTTCTAAAGCTTCCTGTCCATTTTGCACCAGACCGAATATTGAATTAACATATTCAGGCTGTGAAGATTTACCAGAAGCTTCTGAACCGGAGCTCAAAGACTGGAGCTGGCTCATTGCCTTATTTAATATTGATTGTAAATCTGTATTGTATCCTGGTGCCATCTTACGTAATTCTTCCTATTATACCATCTTACATATATAAAGTATAGAAAAAGTAGGTAATTTCGGGACTATTTAAAATTGTTACAAAACTTAATGAGAAAACTAATTTATTATTCAAAAAAGTAGCCACCGAGCTTATAGACAGCATGGCAAATGATATTGTACAAATATTAGTATGTTATAAAAAGAGGAAAGGTGAGTGTTAAAAGAAATTTTTACTGAAAGAGAGCTGGAAGTACTGCATTTATTGTTATTAGGTCTAAATAATAAGGAAATATCGGATGAACTTTTTATTTCAAACCATACTACGAAAGCTCACGTAGCATCCATTTACAAGAAACTTGGTGTTTCAAATAGAGTTCAGGCAGCAGTTAAGAGTATAAAGCTTGGAGCAAATGAACTTTTTAACTTGCAGGAAGTAATCTAACGTATATGACATAATAAACCGGAGTCCGAATTTTTCGGGCTCCACCATTTTTTTGTCGTATGCCGAAAAAATGGCTGCGATAGTTAATACCGCAGCCATTAAATTTAGGTAACTTTACTAAGCATTCAAGACTTTAGCTTTGTCTTCTTCGCTTACACCTTTAATTGTAAGGTTGATTCTGCCCTTATCGTCAATTTTTATTACTTTGACGATAACTTCATCACCGATGTTAACATGTGGTTCAATTGTTTCAATTCTTTCCTGACATATTTGTGAAATATGAACCATACCATCTTTGCCGCCGCCGAGTTCAACGAATGCGCCGATAGGAATAATTCTTACAACCTTGCCTTTGATAACCATTCCGACTTCAGGTTTGAAAGTCAAATCATTAATCATCTTTTTAGCAATAGCAGCGCCTTCCTGATCGTTAGATGTAATTGTCACTACACCGCTATCCTGAATATCAATTTCAGCACCTGAAGCTTCTATAATTGCTCTGATTTGTTTTCCACCAGGTCCGATAACTGTTCCGATATCTTCAGTTGGAATTGTCATTGTTGTAATGCTTGGTGCAAATGGTGATAAATGATCTGCAGGTTTAGTAATAACCTTTCTCATTTCACCTAAGATATGCAGTCTGCCTTCCTTAGCTTGAGCTAAAGCTCTTCTCAGAGTTTCATTTGCAATACCTTTGGCTTTCATATCCATTTGAAGAGCAGTAATACCGTCATCATTGCCTGTAACTTTAAAGTCCATATCACCAAGGAAGTCTTCAATTCCCTGAATATCAGTTAATACAACAGGTTCTCTGTCAGGTTCTGTAATCATACCCATTGCAACACCGCCAATCATACATTTAACAGGAACACCTGCATTCATTAAAGCCATTGAAGAACCGCAGGTTGAACCCATCGATGTAGAGCCGTTGGATTCCAATACATCAGAAGTTACGCGGATAGTGTAACCGAATTCTTCTTGAGAAGGAAGTGCCGGAACATTTGCTCTTTCAGCAAGGTTTCCGTGCCCAACTTCACGTCTGCCAGGGCCTCTTAAAGGTTTTACTTCACCAACAGAGAATCCAGGGAAGATGTATTTATGCATATAAGTTTTTTCAGTTTCCGGATCAACACCGTCTAATTCCTGTTTCATACCAGGGCCGGCAAGTGTTGCTACTGATAAAATCTGAGTTTGTCCTCTTGTAAACACAGCAGAACCGTGAGCACGCGGTATAACACCAACTTCACACCAGATAGGACGAACTTCAGTCGGTTTTCTGCCGTCAGCTCTAACTCCTTCATCCAGAATCATTGCACGCATAATTTTCTTTTCTGCAGCTTTAAATTCTTCGGCTACAAAGTCGATGCCGGTTTCTTCAATAATCTGGTGGATGTAATGATCTTCCGGAAGAGATTCAACTCTTTCTTTAACAAGCTTTTTAGCTTCTTCAAGCTTATCCTGTCTGTATTTTCTATCAAAGTTGTGATATGCATCAAAAATCATATCATGAGCAACTTCATTAATAATATTTTTAAGTTCAGTTGTATCATAAGGGTTAACAAATTCTTCTTTAACAACGCCGCAAGCTTTAGCAAATTCAACCTGAGCATCGCACTGTTTTCTTATTTCACCCTGAGCAAACTCAACAGCTTCCATAATATCGTCTTCAGTAACGAATTTACATCCAGCCTCAACCATGATTACACTATCGTGAGTACCTGCAACAACTATATCTAAGTCAGATTTGTCTGCTTGCTGGTGTGTAGGGTTAGCAATAAGCTGGCCGTCAAGTTTAGAAACTCTTACAGCTCCGATAGGACCTTCAAAAGGAGCTCCAGATAACATTAATGCACAAGATGCGCCTAACATTGCCAGTGTATCAGGCTGGTTTTGCTGATCATAGCTGAATAACTGTGCAACAATCTGAATATCGTTTCTATATCCTTTTGGGAAAAGCGGTCTTATAGGTCTGTCGATAAGACGTGATACAAGTATAGCCTTGTCGCTTGCTTTACCTTCTGAACGGTTATATCCGCCAGGTATGCGGCCTATTGAAGACATTCTTTCTTCATAATCAATAAGTAATGGGAAAAAGTCTATCCCGACTCTTGGTTCTTTGCTTACAACACAATGAACAAAAAGCATTGTATCTCCGCATCTTACGGTAACACTGCCATTTGTTGATTGGGCGTATTTA
>ULPK01018490.1_pt1 | contig 13014 bp, 10 predicted proteins | sample 1953421 | NCBI WGS metagenome assembly ULPK01 (sample SAMEA4835627, study PRJEB28245) | human gut metagenome | biome: gut microbiome; material: fecal sample | place: Denmark | collected 2008 | reverse complement strand
GCGTTTTCAGGCACAGGGAAATGTTTCAAAAAATTGCCGTATTGGTGAAGGAGCACTTTCGGCTGTTACCTATCTGAATGGGATGATCATGGAAGTCAGTGAAAATTATACGAAAGACGCATACATTTTCAAGGGTGATTTCAAAAGCTTTTTTATGTCAATGTCCAAATCCCTGTTATGGGAAATGATCGACCTGTTTATCCGGGATAACTATAAAGGCGACGATATAGAGTGTTTATTATATATATTGCGCACTGTTATCTTTCACCAGCCACAGCATAAATGTTATAGGAAATCACCGTTACATTTATGGGATGAGTTGCCTCATGATAAAAGTTTGTTTCATGCTGATCCGGATCATGGTTTTGCCCCCGGCAGTCTTCATGCGCAGAAATTCGCAAATTTTATCGGCTCTTGTTTTGATTACTATGTTTCCGAAATACTGGGAATCAAGTATTATGTGCGTTTTGTGGATGATTTCGCCTTTGTAATGCGTAATAAAGAAGATATTCTAAATACTGTTCCTTTGCTTGACAGTTACCTGAAAGAGCAGCTGCTTCTTAAATTACATCCTAAAAAAATATATATACAGCATCATTCTAAGGGAGTTTTGTTTGTAGGGGCATTCATTTTGCCCGGTCGAATTTATATTTCAAACCGTGTTGTCGGTAATTTATACGATGTAATCAGCAAATATAATAAAATAGCGGAGGAAGGCTTTGCGGAAGCACACGCGGACAAATTTGTTGCCACCCTGAATTCCTACTATGGATTAATGAGGCATTTCAATACGTACAATCTAAGACGGAAAGTGGCGAAACGTATTAATCCTGCATGGTGGGAATATTTTTATGTTCAGGGACATTGGGAGGTTTTTGTGTTGAAGAACGAATATAATTTTAAGAAACAATTAAAAAAACAAATAAGAAAAGGCAATGCGAAAAAATATCTTACCCCGGAAATTGGCTAAGCCGATCGAACAATTATCCGATGGAACATGGATAATACGATATGCAATACAATCCATTGACAGAACCGATAACGAAGGAAACGAACTGGTGACATTTGCCAGTTCCATATTCCTTGAAAAACCAACGTTGGAAATGATAAAAAAAAGTATTCATAGATATGCAATGAGCGTTCTTGATGATGAAGATGTTCTTCCACTTGTTGCCAATCCTGATTTATCAGTTTACATGATCATAGATTGAAATTAAAGCCTGTTTAAACGATGATTAAACAGGCTTTAATTTTGCACCAAAAATCACATTTTGTTTTATGTTAATATGTGTTTTAATGACACATTTTGTTTTTCGGTCGGGAATTTTTTGATTTGGCGATTGTAACGGGATAGTAATGAAATCTATTACAAGATTTATTATAAACGCTCTACTTATCCGTGGTTGAGCCCGATGAAGGCTGATATGAAAAAGTACAAGATGGTAGGGTTTATTGATGGCGAAAAAGTCAACGCCTCCATTGCCAAAGAATTTATCATGGTATTATATGATAATGAAACATTCGGTCCCGGACATTATGAGTTATGGGAAACGTCGTGGTATGCCTATTTATATGACATCATTAATGTGAATGCCGCAACACTGGGATATGCGAATGGAAAAGTGACTCTGAACCAATCAGCCAATTTCAAAAAGCAGTTAAGCAATATGTCGTCACTCTCCAGCTATGGTATAAAGCGTTGCGTCACCCTTAAAGCAGAAGGGACCGGCTTGGGATTCTGCAACCTGACAGATGAGCAGATTACAGCCTTTGTAGCGGAAGTCAAGAAGCTCGCCAACTACCGTGTAGATGGCATTAATCTCATGGACGAAGGTGCCGAATATGGTATAAACGGACATCCGGCTGCCAATGCGACCTCGTATCCGAAGCTCATCAAAGCACTACGGGAATCTTTAGGCAAGACCAAACTGATTACAGTTACCATAACGGGTGATCCGGCCGGTTCACTAGCCTCCGAGGCTGCGGGTATCAGAGCAGGTGAATATATTGATTATGCCTGGACATGGGTAAATACCAAAATTATGAATCCATGGGAGGATAGCTCGATTGAAAAACCAATAGCAGGACTGGACAAATCTCAATATGGCGGTTTCAGCACCGACGAATATACGTTCGATTATGAAAATGACGAATCGTATCCGGAAACGTTACGAGAAAAGTTATATGACAAAGGTCTTGGCAAACTTTACATAATGCGTAATATCCCTTTCTGGTCGGACGCACTGGAAGCAACACCATATCATGCTAACATAAATGCAGGGGCAGCAGCCTTTTATAGAGTGGAAGGAGGCCATAAATATGAACCGGACATCAACTATTTGCATAATGGTAAATACAAGGATATGAAAGGGGATAAAAACTATTACGAGATGTAGAATTATCAATTAAACAGGGGAGGAAAAACAAATCCTTTCCTTACTAACAGGAGCTTATGCGCCTATTATCAGTAAAATAATATAACCGGAATTTTAACCATCTATTTGGTTAAAGTTCCGGTTTCACTATTTCCACCAAATATCATCAATTAAAATAATACAAAAACACAACACTTATCACCTACAAAACAACACCAAACAATAACAATACACCATTTGCCAATAACTCATCATTTATTTATTATACCAAATCATTACTTTTACTCCGCAAAAACAAACTATATTTCAATAAAGAAAATATGTTTACTTTACCTTAGGAATTACATATGAAAAAGCATATTGTGATACTGATAGCCCCAAAAGATTACAGTATCAAATACAAGATACGCCCACCACCGTCAAAGAATCTCTATTTAGTATTATATATTCAGAAAAAATGATCTATTAATTATTGTCACTTGGAGGAAATAGATATTCCTTAAAGAATGATTCAAGACGTAAGGATTTAAATCTGCATACGGAACTCGCTTTCTTAATATTGACCTTCAAAGAACAAATAATTTTGAGATTAGACTGTTTGAGTTTAGTAATGCCCTAAATCACACTCGTTGTGCATTTTCTCATCCCCCCTCAACTAAAAAGGAACAGAGGTATACAGTCCAAGTGACTTCAACAAAAAATAAATATGAAATACTTAATGATAACGTCACTATTTGTCTCTATTATAGATGCAAATATCTTTCACCAGTCTCACTTCTTCTTACTACTTACAGCCGGAGGAATTTCATTATATTGGCTCTTATCTCATTTTCTTACCCTCCATAAGGAAATCAAAATCTTAAAAGAAGAGCACCAATATTTCATGGATTCTTTTCAAAGCATTCGCAACCCTATCACACTCGTTCATACCCCTCTAAGAGCTGCTTGTGATGATAGTTGCCCCGAAGACATAAAGAAAATGTTATCACTAGTCATTCGTAATATAGACTGTCTTGATGAACACCTAACCAAATTAATGAATCTGCGACATCTGCTTATCTACTCCAAACAGATGGATATTGCCGAATATGAACTGGGAAACTTCATTAATAACAGAGTCCATTCATTGAAAAATTTCGCTACGGACAAGCGGATTAAGTTAGAAATAAAAACAGAGTTTAATTATGCCAGCGTTTGGTTCGATCAAAGTAAAATCTCTCCCATCATTGATAAATTCATAAAAAACGCAATAGAACATTCGAAACCTGAAGATAAAAGGATTATCTTTTCAATTTCTTCTAATTCCGAACACTGGGAACTTAAAACGTTCGATGCCAACAAGGGCAAATTGCTAACATGTTATAGGCGCCAAAAGTATCACTTGATTAAACCTAAACATAAATCAGAGTTCAAATATGCATTTGCCAAAAGTGTACTCTGCAAAAAATTAATGAAACTATGTGATGGGAATATTCTTATCAATCATTCAACCCACACTGTCTCACTAAGATTTCCTACAACAAATTCAGAAAGAAAGGTATCCGGATATAATATCATACACTCCGCAAAAAAGTCGGAAGAAAGAAAGACTGATACTTCATTGGGTAAGATTGCTCATAAAAAAAGTTCAATCAAGCCTACTGTTGTTCTCGCTGACAGTAATGAAGAATTCAAGTCTTATTTGGAAGAATGTTTATCAAAGGATTTTGATGTGAAAAGTTTCGGGAATGGCTCTGAAGCTTTAGAATGTATAAAAGAGAAATATCCTGATTTAGTGATTTGCGACCTTATGCTGCATGGAATGTATGGCTATGAACTGTCATCAAGACTAAAGACATCAGGAGAAACATCCGTTATTCCTATCATCCTTTACGGTTCACGTATAGATATAGGACAACGCAACAAAAGAGAAAGTTCTCTGGCCGACATCTTTTTATATGTGCCTTTCCACATCGAAGATTTAAAGATAGAAATGAATGTACTTATCAAAAACAACCGTTCTCTAAGAAGATCATTCTTGCAGACAGTTTTCGGAAAGCAGTTCTTGGAAAAGGAAGAAGAGAAAGTTTTAGATGATAGTAATTACACATTCATCAATCAAGTAAAAGAATTTATTCTAAAAAATATAGATAAGGAAAATCTGACGATAGATGAAATTGCCTCTGAACTGTATATGAGCAGAACTGCTTTCTTTAATAAATGGAAAGCACTGACGGGAGAAGCACCGAAGTATTTTATTTATCGTATTCGTATGGAAAAAGCACGTGAGTTATTGGAGAGTGGAAAATACTCTGTCCAGGTTATTCCTGAAATGATTGGATTGAAAAATCTTAAGAATTTCCGCCATAAATACAAAGAGTATTTCGGGATAACTCCAAGCAAGTCCATTACGAAAAAGCTATAAAATAAAAAGAATATTTTATAATTGAAGATCCCATGAACAGGGATCTTCATGGCAATACTCATATAAAAAAATATTCTATTTTTATTTCCTTATGCAGTATTTCACAAGTACCGGCATTTACTTTATGTACGTACACCTTAATTTTGAAATTAATAATCTAATTTAAAACAGTATGAAAATTATAACTGAAATAAAAAAAGCTTGTTGTTTTAATCGTTTTGCTTTCTTAGTAATGTCATTAGGCCTGATAGCCACTTTTACAGCATGTAGTAGTGATAACGATTCTGATATTCCCGTATATTCACTTAAAGATGTGGAAGGTAATTATTCCGGTAATATGCTGACAGAAACTGCTCCATCCGTCAATCCACAAAACTATTCCTTCAAAGAAGAACAGCCGCAAGGAGCCACAGTTACCGCTGAAGTAAAAGACAATCAGATTATGATAAAAAAACTTCCGGTTGACGATCTGATTAAAAGTATTGTCGGTGAAGAAATAGGCGAAATTATCATTGAGACTTTGGGTGATATCAATTACAACATTCCTTATACTGCAGCCTTTAATGATGATAGCAAAGGCTCCATTCTACTTCAATTAAAACCTGAACCTTTGGAAATAAAATACACGATCCCTACCCAAGTACAAACAGAGGGAGAGGAAGCTCCTCAAATTACTGTAAAAGTAACTATAGAAGCGGAAGAAAAGGGTCAATATACATATAAAGATAAAAAACTCACCTTTGTAATCAAAGCCACCCAAGTGGAAGTAGAAGGAGAGCCGCTTGAAAACTTTTCGGTTACCACATTCAGTTTCGACATGGTCAAAAAGTAACTGATCGGATAAACTTTCCCAACGTATTTTCATTATGATGGGAATTACCTCCAAAAAGAGTATGCCTGCACACAGCGCGCATACTCTTTTTTTATACCTTTGTGAAATAACCAACGATATGAAAATGACTACAACTGAAAATATCCGGAAAGAATTACAAACATTAGCAGATTCCAAATATCAGGAATTTCATTCTTCCCTCCTCCCGGGAGCAAACAACATTCTCGGCGTACGCATCCCCCAACTGCGGACAATGGCCAAAGAAATTATTAAGAAAGAAGACTGGCGTACATTTGTCGAATCAACCGATACGATTTATTATGAAGAAACAATGCTTCAGGGAATGATTATCGGACTGGCAAAAATGGAACTTGAAGAACAAATGAAATACGTAACGATGTTCATTCCCCGTATAGATAATTGGGCTGTATGCGACATATTCTGCAGTGAACTGAAAACTTCTGTGAAAAAAGGAAAAGAAAACGTATGGCAATTTATCCAACCCTATCTGAAATCCTCTAAAGAATTTGAAATACGTTTCGGAATTGTGATGCTTTTCCATTATGTAGATGACGCGCATATCGATTCGTTACTGAAATATGCCGACTCATTCAATCATGATGCATATTATGCACGCATGGCTATGGCATGGATGATATCATTGTGTTTTATCAAATTTCCCCAAAAGACAATGGAGTATCTGAAACATAGCACACTGGATAACTGGACTTACAACAAGGCACTGCAAAAAACAATTGAGTCATTCCGGGTAGATAAGGACACCAAGGACATTCTCCGAGAAATGAAAAGACGATAAATACCAAGCACGGCGAACATCCTGCCATCAGCATTCTGTTCACCGTGCTTCTTATTTCTTACCGTAGATACCGCTTTTATTTTCCACCTAATTTATTTTTTGTTTGCAATCCGGAGAAACACTAATTCCTCCTGACCTTTTTCCTTCTGCTTCTACGTCTTTGTTGTTTCTGACGATTATAACGCTGCCACTTCTTATAAATCATCCAACCACTCATCAATGCAACAACGACGAAAATAAGAATAGTGATACCCACTCCCAAATTATCTCCTTTAATACGCGACCAAATATCAAGAACTTCTTTTGTCTTATCGCCAAAATCACGAATCATGGCACATCGTTCCACCACCTTACGATCCGGATATTGTATTTTATCAATCTGCACGCTGTCTGCACCCGGTCCGAAAAAGTAACTTAAATCGGAATAATAATGAAGAGTGGTGTCTATCTTCTCTTCCAGTATTTCGGGAGTAGCTATGGAACTTACATATCCGCAGAAATCCATATTCCGCAAGGCTATATCCGGACGACACATAAAGTTGATAAAATAACTGGCCGCTTCCGGATTCCTGGCATATTTCGGGATCACCCAACCATCATACCAAATATTACTTCCTTCTTCGGGAACTTCATAATCCAAATCCACTCCTACCGCATTGGCCTCTTCAATCGCCCAGATTGCATCACCGCTCCAAGTCATATTCAGCCAAGCTTTATTTTTCGTCATCATTTCCTTGCCAAAGTCCGCTTCCCAGCCAGCAATGTTCGGTTTCAAGGCTTTTAAGTATTTTTCAGCCAACTCCATCGCACGTGGAGAATAGTCGTTCATCAACTCTTCCACTGTTACCGTTCCCTCCTTCAGTTCCTTTGCATGCGCATAAATCACGGCTGTTCCATAAGCATCACGATAACTATCCTTCATCAGGATCTTTCCGGCATACTTTTTATTCCAAAGGCAATCCCAGGACAGGGCTACCGAATCGGGCACATAAGCCCGGTTATACAGAATACCTGCCGTCCCCCACATATAACATACAGCATAGCGGCTGGCTTTTTCACCCGGCTGACTCAATTTATTAATCTGCTTACGAATAAATGGAGCCACATTATTCATGTAATTGGGAGAATGTGCGAAATTCGTGTCGATAGGTAGCAACAAATGCTTCTTCAGCATACGCTCGATGATGTATTCCGAAGGACAAACAACATCAAAATCTTCATGCCCCTTTTCAATTTTCGTCAACATGATTTCGTTGATATCGAATGTCTGGTAAACGATACGGATATTCTCACCGGTCTGTTCTTTATAATATGCCTGGAAATCCTCAAGCACACCTTCGCCGATGTAATCCGCCCAGTTGTAGATTTTAAGAACCCGCTCACGAGGTTCACCGGAATTATAACACCCGGTCAAAGCCAATAAGAGCAGGATAGCAGGAATTATTCTTTTCATATTATTTACGTAGTAGCACATTTGATAGTCTATTAATCTTTTTTCTTCGTTTTTCCTGCCCGGTAATTGATTACAACCAATAACGCCAGTACCACGACAAAAATGATAGCCGAAAGCGGGCGAAGTTCCGGGGTCAAACCTCCCTTGCGGGCATCGGCGTAGATATAAGTAGAAAGCGTTTCCAAACCTTGATTACCGATAGTGAATACAGTTACGGCAAAATCATCAATGGATAGTGTCAGTGCAAGCATAAAGCCGCTAATCATTCCCGGACGAATCTCCGGAATTATGACTTTCCACAAGGCCTGCATAGGAGTAGCTCCTAAATCGAGGGCAGCTTCATAAATATTCGGATTCATCTGCTTCAAACGGGGCAATACACTTAAAACAACGTACGGGGTACAAAAAGTAATATGAGCAAGCACTACGGTTGTGTAGCCTTGTGTGATCCCCAGAGATACAAACAAAAGGAACAAGGATATACCGGTGATAATATCACCATTCAGAATAGGAATGCTGTTCACAAATCCGATCGCTTTGCGTGAACGGGCTTTCAGATTGAATATACCGATAGCAGCGATGCTTCCTAATAACGTAGATGCTGTTGCAGCCAGTAGAGCGATAGTGATCGTATTAATCAATGCATTCATCAAAGAATGATGAGCACCGGTAGTGAATAACGAAGAATAAAGTTTGGTAGAAAATCCCGTCCAGTTACCCAACACTTTCGCCTCTGTAAATGAGTAGATCACAATAATCACGATCGGAGAATAAAGCAAGAGCAGCAATATCCACAAATAAGTCTGTGCAAATATCTTCTTTACCATAGCCCGCCTCCTTCATTTGAGTTTTCCTTATCATCGGTGCTGAACAGGGAAGTAGCAGCTATCAATAGCAACATAATGAGCGAAAGTGCCGCTCCATAGTTCCACATACTGTTATTGATATTTTCCTGAATCGTCGTACCAAAGAGTTTGATGTTATTCATCGTCAGCAACTCGGCAATGGCAAATGTCGATATAGTCGGCATGAACACCATCATGATACCACTCATCACCCCCGGCATGGAAAGCGGAAGGACTGCTTTCAGAAAGACTTGCACAGGATTGGCTCCCAAGTCTTGCGCCGCCTCGATATAGCTATGATCCATCTTCTGCAAAGTATTGTAGATAGGATAAATCATGAAAGGGATAAAGTTGTATACCATACCGAATATCAACGCTCCCTCGCCCAACGGCACACTGAAAAAGTCGAATAAGGCAACAGTGGCAAGGGTACGCACCAGAATATTTACCCACATCGGCAAAATAAACAGTACGACCATCGTCTTGGAACGGTTCAGCTTGCTGTTACTCAATATCCAGGCAGCAGGATAACCCAATAAAATACAAACAAGGGTGGTAATAATGGCAATACCAATCGAATAGACAAAGGTATTGATTGCTTCGGGATGTTCGAAGAACTTCTGAAAATTGGCGAGTGTCAAATGGCCGCTATCATCGGTAAAGGCATATACGACAATTAAGAACAACGGTATAATCACAAAGATCGCCGAAAAAATAATGTAAGGGAGAGTCCAACTCTTACGTGATGACAAAAAGACTATAAACCTCTTATTCACTTCCTTTCCTGTTAATCGGTTATTTTAACTATACGAATAGCATCTGGAGGGATGGTAATACCTACACGGTCACCGTCATCCCATACATCGTTCGTATCTACAAATACATTCTCGTCCCAATCTGACAATACAGTCAGATGATAATGGTCACCCTTGTAAAGGATGAATTTCACCTCGCCCGTCAGCGTTCCGTCTTCTTCATTATCCTGAAGAATCACTTTTTCAAAGTCTACTTCCACTTTGACATTCGTATCGAAAGCGATTCCTTCCACCGGAACACATTCAAAGTTACAGCCCAGGAATTCCACATGAGTAGCATCCAGCAATTTTCCTTCGAATGTATTGCAAACACGCTCTTTCTTCATAATATGAATATCGAAAGGCTTCACCAACAGACCGACTTCAGCCCCTACTTCAAAATGATGGTAATCCTGCACCAAGAATTCATATCCGCCGCACAACACCGTCATTTCATAATGCACTCCTTTAAAAATAGAAGTCTCTACCACTCCTACTAACTGTGCCATTTCCGAAACGGGGAAAATATAAAGATCCTCCGGACGAATGACTACGTCCACCGGAACATTCTCGCCAAATCCTTCATCCACACATTCAAACTCCGTACCGCAAAAACGTACGAGTTTATCATGAATCATGGTACCGTTGAGGATATTGCTTTCTCCGATAAAGTCCGCAACAAAAGCATTGATAGGTTCATTATAAATATCAATCAGCGTACCGATCTGCTGAATCTTTCCTTCACTCATCACGACAATCGTGTCACTTAACGTAAGTGCCTCCTCCTGATCGTGAGTGACGTACACAAACGTGATTCCCAAAGATTTATGCATTTCTTTGAGCTCCATTTGCATATCCTTACGCATTTTCAGATCGAGCGCTGCCAGCGGTTCATCCAACAACAACACTTCCGGCTCATTCACGATGGCGCGGGCAATAGCTACACGTTGTTGCTGACCACCGGAAAGAGAATCCACATCGCGGTATTCATAATCCGTCATGCCTACCATTTTCAAAGCAGCTTTCACCTTCTTCTCAATGGTCTGTTTCGGTGTTTTTTTCAGTTTCAGGCCGAAAGCGATATTATCATACACATTCAAGTGCGGGAACAAGGCATATTTCTGGAATACCGTATTCACCGGACGCTTATGGGGAGGAGTTTGTGTTATTTCCATCCCCGAAATTCGGATTTCGCCTTCCGAAGCTGTCTGAAAACCAGCAATGAGACGCAACAACGTGGTTTTACCGCAACCGGAAGGACCAAGGATAGTCACAAACTCGCCCTTTTTCACGTTCAGAGTCACATCATCCAATGCTGTTTTATCGCCAAAGTACTTCGATACATGGCTCACCTCAATGATGGATTTATCTTCTTGCATATTCATACTAAAGTTTGGGCTGCAAAGGTACACATTTCTGCGGTTTCCACCTACGTGTTAATCTAATATAACAGTGTTTTTCGATGCCCGACAGAAAAAAAATCTATCTTTGCATAAATATTTATTCACCAATTTTACAAAAGCATGAAAAAGTTTACTTATTTAGTTATTGCAACGGCAGCGTTAAGCATGGTAGCTTGTACTGGCGGAAACAAAGCCGGATACACTATTACAGGTACAGTAGAAGGTGCAAGCGATGGTGACACCGTTTATCTTCAGGAAGCCAATGGTAGAAATCTGACCAAACTAGATACAGCCGTTATCACCAAAGGTACTTTTACCTTTGAAGGCACACAAGATTCTGTGGTTAGCCGTTATGTCACTTGTGAAGTGAACGGAGAACCGTTGATGATCGACTTCTTCCTGGAAAACGGAAAAATCAACGTTGCCCTGACCAAGGATAATGACGCTGTTACCGGTACTCCCAACAACGATGCATACCAGGAAATCAGAGCTCAAATCAATGACATCAGCAAAAAAATGAATGCCATTTATGAGGCAATGGGTAATACATCTTTAAGTGATGAGCAGAAAGAGGCCAAACAAAAAGAAGGTGCTCAGCTGGAAGAACAATATGACAAAGCAATCAAAGAAGGCGTACAAAAGAATATCACCAACCCGGTTGGAGTATTCTTGTTTAAACAAACTTTCTACAATAACTCTACGGACGAAAATGAGGCTTTGTTGCAACAAATTCCTGCTAATTTCCAGAATGACGAAACAATCGTAAGAATCAAAGAGATGACTGACAAGCAGAAAAAGACTGCTGTAGGTACTCAATTTGTTGATTTCGAAATGCAGACTCCGGAAGGAAAGACAGTGAAATTGTCTGATTATGTAGGCAAAGGAAAAGTAGTATTGGTTGACTTCTGGGCTAGCTGGTGCGGTCCTTGCCGTCGCGAAATGCCTAACCTGGTAGAAACATACGCTAAGTACAAAGGCAAAAACTTCGAAATCGTAGGTGTATCTCTCGATCAGGATGGTGCTGCATGGAAAGAAGCAATCAAGAAGCTAGACATGACTTGGCCGCAAATGTCCGACCTGAAATTCTGGCAAAGTGAAGGTGCACAGCTTTATGCTGTAAACAGCATTCCTCACACTGTATTGATCGACGGTAGCGGTAAGATTATTGCTCGCGGTCTGCACGGAGAAGAACTTCAAGCTAAAATTGCAGAAGCTGTAAAATAACAAATCCAAAGAAAGGCTTTTCCAAAGGCCTTGAAATTTATACAAGACTGTCTCAAATAGAAAATGAGACAGTCTTTTTTATTTGCGAGACTTTACGCCTCACTCTCCAAACAGATAAAAAATTCAGCCCCTGTCATTCTCAAAGAATACAGGGGCTGAATGTATGTATGAAAGTGAGGGAAATATACTCCCCTACTTTTACTCAAGCAATTAGATAAACCAACGTACGTAGCAGAAGTCCTGACGGTGTGGAAGTTCCGGATTCTTCGGGAACATACGGTAAGACACCTTGAAACTACCTGCATTTGACAAGCTGTGTTTAACCTGGAATGTATACAAGTCGCCTTCTTTCTTGACTACACTGAACGGTTCTACAGAATAAACATGTTGTTTTCCGTCTGCAGTTGTGTAAGTAGTAACCAATTCAAGTCCCACTGCATCATTCAAGCCTTTTTCATCGATAACGTAAGTAATAGTATATTCTTTTCCGCTTTCGATATCACCATTCTTCAGCTCTTCTACCTTGTCACAAGATACGATTTCAATAGAATCCCATTTAGCAACCACATCTTCTTTCCAAGCTGCGATTTCTTTTGCTTTTGCATTATCGTTAGCAGCCAAAGTCTGGAAACGTTTTGCCAGTTTGCAATAGAACTTGCTATAGTAATCATCCAACTGACGCTTCATGGTATAATGAGGAGCAATCTGTGCGATAGAATTCTTCACCACTTTGATCCAGCCTTCAGAATATCCCTTCTTATTACGTGCATAATACAACGGAAGGATTTCAGTTTCAAGAATACTGTAAATAGTAGCAGCATCCAGCTGATCCTGATGTTCCTGATTCTGGTAAGTACGTTTTTCAGT
>ULPK01004400.1_pt1 | contig 13212 bp, 9 predicted proteins | sample 1953421 | NCBI WGS metagenome assembly ULPK01 (sample SAMEA4835627, study PRJEB28245) | human gut metagenome | biome: gut microbiome; material: fecal sample | place: Denmark | collected 2008 | reverse complement strand
CCCGGTTCTCAATTGGCAGCAGCAACCGAAGCCGATGCTATCGCCATCTCCCACGTATTCCTGACAACGAATCTGGCTGCTTGTGCCGGTGGTTTCTTCGCTCTGTTGGTGAGCTGGATGAAATATGGAAAACCTTCCCTGTCATTGACACTGAATGGTATCTTGGCAGGTCTGGTAGGTATCACAGCAGGATGTGACACAGTATCTCCCGCAGGAGCAGCCTTAATAGGTGCGATATGTGGTGTCGTAATGATATTCTCCGTTGACTTCATTGACAAGTTTCTAAAAATAGACGATCCGGTAGGTGCATCTTCTGTACATGGTGTTTGTGGCTTTTTAGGAACTATTCTTACAGGTTTGTTCTCCACCAGTGAAGGTTTATTCTATGGCTACGGTTTCGGATTCCTCGGTGCACAAATATTTGGAGCATTGATAGTAGGTGCATGGGCAGCAGGCATGGGATTCATCATTTTCAAAACGCTTGATAAGATTCACGGACTTCGCGTTCCAGCACGTATCGAAGAAGAAGGTCTTGATATTTACGAACACGGAGAATCGGCTTACAACTAATTTAGTGATGAACGGTTTAGTGATTAGTGAAAGACAGCTACGCACAACTTACTACTAATCACTACCCCGCTAATCACAGAAAAACTTCCGGACAGGTTTGATCGCCTTTCCGGGAACCACATAACAAAGTAATTATTTACTCTAACATATTTAACAACAAATCAAATCAGGTATTATGTCAAAACTTAGATTCAGAGTAGTAGAGACAGCTTTCAAGAAAAAGGCTGTTGAGGTAGCAACACCTGCCGAACGTCCTTCGGAGTATTTCGCCAAGTATGTATTCAACAAGGAGAAGATGTTCAAATACCTTCCCAGCAAGGTATACAATGCACTGATTGACGCCATTGACAACGGTGCTCCGCTAGATCGCAGTATTGCCGACGAGGTAGCTGCCGGCATGAAGAAATGGGCCATTGAAATGGGTGTTACTCATTATACGCACTGGTTCGCACCGCTGACCGAAGGCACAGCTGAAAAACATGATGCTTTCGTTGAACATGATGGCAAAGGCGGTATGATGGAAGAATTTACTGGTAAACTGCTTGTACAGCAGGAACCGGATGCTTCTTCTTTCCCGAATGGCGGTATCCGTAACACATTCGAAGCCCGTGGTTACAGCGCATGGGACCCCTCATCACCCGCTTTCATTGTAGATGATACGCTTTGCATCCCAACTGTGTTTATTGCATATACCGGCGAAGCTCTCGACTATAAAGCTCCCTTGCTAAAAGCATTGCGGGCTGTAGATAAAGCTGCTGTAGACGTATGCCGTTACTTCAACCCGGAAGTGAAAAAAGTAGTTGCTTATTTGGGCTGGGAACAGGAATACTTCCTCGTAGACGAAGGATTGTATGCCGCACGCCCGGACTTGCTAATGACCGGTCGTACTTTGATGGGACATGACAGTGCCAAAAACCAACAGTTGGAGGACCACTACTTCGGTGCTATCCCCACCCGCGTAGCCGCTTTCATGAAGGACCTCGAAATTGAAGCGTTAAAGTTGGGTATTCCTGTTAAGACTCGTCACAACGAAGTTGCCCCGAACCAGTTCGAGTTAGCCCCTATCTTTGAAGAGTGTAACCTTGCTAATGACCATAACTTGCTGATTATGTCATTGATGCGTAAGGTAAGTCGCCGTCATGGTTTCCGCGTACTGCTTCATGAAAAACCTTTTAAGGGCGTCAACGGATCGGGTAAACACAACAACTGGTCTTTGGGAACTGACACGGGCATTTTATTAATGGCACCGGGTAAGACTCCGGAAGATAACCTGCGTTTTGTTACCTTCGTCGTAAACACATTGATGGCAGTTTATCATCATAACGGATTGTTGAAAGCTTCTATCTCCAGCGCTACCAACGCCCATCGTCTGGGAGCTAATGAGGCACCTCCTGCCATCATCTCCTCTTTCCTAGGGAAGCAATTGTCGCAGGTATTGGATCACATTGAAAACAGTACGAAAGATGATTTGATTAGTCTTAGCGGCAAACAGGGAATGAAGTTGGATATTCCGCAGATTCCAGAATTATTGATTGATAATACTGACCGTAACCGTACCTCTCCTTTTGCTTTCACCGGAAACCGTTTTGAGTTCCGTGCCGTAGGTTCCGAGGCAAACTGTGCGTCTGCCATGATTGCATTGAACTCTGCCGTAGCAGACCAATTGGTGAAGTTTAAGAAAGATGTGGATGCTTTGATTGAAAAAGGAGAACCTAAAGTGTCTGCCATTCTCGAAATTATCCGTGGATATATCAAGGAATGTAAAGCGATTCATTTTGACGGCAATGGTTACAGCGACGAATGGAAGAAAGAAGCAGCCCGTCGTGGACTGGATTGCGAAACCAGTGTTCCTGTTATCTTCGATAACTACCTGAAACCGGAAACCATTGCCATGTTCGAAGCTACCGGCGTAATGACAAAGAAAGAACTGGAAGCCCGCAACGAAGTGAAATGGGAAACGTATACGAAGAAGATTCAGATCGAGGCGCGTGTATTGGGTGATTTGGCTATGAACCATATCATTCCGGTGGCCACTCAATATCAAACGGATTTAATTAATAATGTCTATAAGATGCAATCTCTTTTCCCGGCAGAAAAGGCAGCGAAATTGTCTGCTAAAAACCTGGAACTTATTGAAGAGATTGCCGACCGCACAGCCTTCATCAAGGAACATGTAGATGCAATGATTGAAGCTCGTAAGGTTGCGAACAAGATAGAAAGCGAACGGGAAAAAGCCATTGCCTACCACGACACGATCGTTCCGGCACTGGAAGAAATCCGCTACCACATCGATAAGTTGGAACTCATTGTTGACAACCAGATGTGGACGCTTCCGAAATACAGGGAACTGTTATTTGTGAGATAGAAAAAAAGAACGGTGAACGATAAACGGTGAACAAATTGCACTGCAACGCATTTACCGTTTACCACTCACAGTTCACCGTTATGAAATTATCTATTTCTTTTGTTGGTTGTTTTAAGTTTGCGGGGAGGGGTGCTGTGAAGCAGTCCTCTTCTTTTTTATTCAACAGGATAAAATTCATTTTTAACTAACTCATAAAAAGCCGCAATCAACTTTTCTTTTCGAGGATGGGAAGAACTTAACAAGATAGAAACATATAATTGATACTCTTCAGTAGTAGCCGAAGCATCAAATTTTAGAATATCTTTGGTTTTAAAATTAGTATACCACCGACTAAACAATCTATTTCTTTTATTTTCTTTTCCATCAATATTATCGCATACAAGAATCATTGCTCTTTCTTTACTTTGAAAGAATTCTTGTAAGATCGTAACAATTGTTGCCGCTATCTTTGGATCAATAGGATGAGGAGTTGATTCTTCCGTTTCAAAATTAAAAGTATATACTTCGTCAAAATCCGGGTGATATACAGAGTAATCAACAAAATAAGCGATGTATTTTACACCGCTTATCGTTATAAATGAGTAGTTCCAATCTGATTCCTTACAAAATTCATACGGGAGTTGAGAATTTGATGTCACGCTCATTGGCTATTTTTTTCAAGTCTCCACCCTCCTGTATACATTTCCTTATCGCTTTCTTGTCCTCCAATACTTTTTGAAAGAAAGAAGAAGATTTGCTTTGTTTCTTTTCAGGCTTCATACATTTGTTTTTATTATACCACAAAGATACTCTTTTTCAGAGACATAACAACATTACCTACTATTTTTTATTTTTATTCGATTATCTTTGCATCCTCAATATCATCATCGTCATGTACTACCGGAGTCTTCGGACGACGACGGTCAAACTTGAACCAGTTGATTAATTCGGTAAGCGAATAAACCAAACTACTCACACCAATAATTATAAATGCAGTATTACGTGCTCCCGTCGGATTAAACAAAGCGATGATACCTGCAATAAGAATCAATGAAGGAACCAGGTAAAACGCTCCCGGAACAGGCATCCACCGACGTGCCATCGATAAAGAAGCAATCTGTTGCACTCCTCCCATTATCAGGATAAATCCCAATAAAAACATCAGAACATCTGCAAAGAATTCAGGCATCACAATCAGCCAAAGTCCAAATAATAAACTGCCGATTCCTTCTATCGGGAAACGGGGAGCCGCTTCACCTTCCTGTCTTTTCCGGCCGAAATAACCAAAAAGGCTGATAACACCGGGAATTAAAAAGGCAACACCAACTGTAATGACAATATAGCTGGCAGCCGCATTTGGCCAAATAACGAGCACCAATCCTATCACAAGTGCAAAGAGAATACGAATAAGGGAATAATTCATTGTTTTCATAAATTCTATATTTTTTAACCGAGTCTGTTCCAATACTTTTGCGAATATAAGTGTTTCTACTGATATATAAAAATAACAAATAAACATTGTAATAAGTTCGTAATAATATCGTTATGACGATTACATCCCACATTGATATTTTTGCAAAAAATTTAGACGGTTCTCTTTCAGTATGAAACAATATAAGTTGAAACCGGACCGGGCCGATGTTATTGTTCCTACCATCGGACTGTCCGACGGTATCATCGATAGTCTGTATACGCAAAATATGAACAAGGTTTAATTCTCTACAATCTTGATGCATCAATACACAAAGCTCCTGATACTAGTGTATATTCAAACTTTGTAGCAGGAGTTTTTATCTCATCATGCTATAATGCACAGATTCGTCCTTAAAGAGGTAAATATTCCAATTTTGTTCTTTATATTTGTGCAACTATATATTTGAAATAAGATGGATATAAAACTTAGAATTGAGCAACCTTCGGATTATAATGAAACCGAAAATGTCACACGGGAAGCCTTTTGGAATCATTTTTCTCCGGGATGTGACGAACATTATCTCCTTCATATCATGCGCAACCATCCAAAGTTTGTACCGGAACTCGATATTGTTGCAGAACTTAATGGCAAGATTGTCGGCAATGTGGTCTGCCTTAAATCATTTATCATGGCGGATGACGGTAACCAATATGAAGTATTGAGTCTGGGGCCCATTTCTGTTCTTCCCGAATATCAACAGAAAGGTATTGGAAGAAAAATGATTGCGCTAACCAAAGAACGAGCTTTCGATATGGGATTTCGTGCCATTTTACTTTGCGGTGATCCGGATTATTACCTCCGGCAAGGATTCATTCCTGCTGAAACATTAGGGATTCGCACCGAAGATAATATGTATGCTACTGCTCTTCATGTTTATGAATTATATGATAATGCTTTAGCCAACGCTAAAGGACGTTACATAGAAGATGAAATATATCAGGTCGATAAATCAGCTGCTAATGAGTTCGATAAGCGATTCTCTCCAAAGGAAATTATAGTTGGCACTCCGTCACAAAAGCGATTCGATCAGATAGTAGTGATGCGGAGAAAAGCGATTTAAGGTTGAATAAACTTAAATCGCTTGATTTGTACATTACGGAAGTTCTATCGTGCTATGCCATCAAGCAACTATTATTCAACATAGCTACTATTCTTTGTCTCTTCATAGTTACAAAGAATTAAAATATATAATTGAGACAGAGAGAAAAATGCCTTAACAATTGATGAAACCTATCTTATAGAAACTATAGTTTACAAAAAGTCACCATTGACACTTTGTAATTCTTAATCTACCAGGAATCGTTTCTTTCCTCCCTTTTATTGGAATAAAGAGTTTCTGCCACTGTAGAGGAATTTGCTCAAATCGTTATTCTATAATCAGGCACGATATATACACTTTTTGATACATCATCAAAACATTTACCACCAAAGAGAGATTATCTATACCAATAAAGTTCCCTTTTATTCTTTTCTATTTATCATTATCAAAGACCGAAATAGAAAAATCAATGGAAAGAAAGTAGAAAATACTAACAATATTTACGACATAGCGACACTATCCCAATGGTTTGCTTACTCTATCCATAGCTTTTGGTGACATTATCCGCATCTTTTGCTTACTTTATCCTTATGTTTTTCACAAATATAACGATGCTTTTCAGTGAAAAACAAGCAAAATTTTCAGCATTTTAAAGGTTTTTGCTTGCTAACAGATAGAAATAACAAAACATGTGAGATAGCAAAATCCCTGATTACACAAACAATCGTCAGTATAATCAGGGATTCTAAAACTTTATGTAAAAAGTGTAGAGATGACGAAAAGTTTAGTACTGAATCACCTTGTCACTACTAACAGTCTTATACCAATCTGTGGTTGAGCTCTGATCGTGTGCCCAATCTGCAAATTTAGAATATGCGTTCGTTATCACTGTTGTTTCTGTTGGATAAGCAAATTTATCAGGAACACACAAAGCCCATGTATTATTAACTGCCTTGATTACCTCAAGCACCTCATTATCCGCCAATTGTCCATTCGCCGTAGCCGAATTAAAATGAGTCAAATGGATTTCTGTTCTCTTTTGACCTATCCCCTGATAAGCAATGAAGAAGTCTAAGCCATCTGTCACACTAGGGACAGATATTGCATTCTTAAGTTTGACGTTCACTTCAAGAGTGTATATATCTGTAAGAGGGGTACTAGCATTCCCTGTATTCAACATGGGACGTTGTGCTCCTGTATATCCATATATATAATGTGCGTCTCCAAATAAAGGAATCACAAGTTCATTACCATTCGTTTCATAAGATGCATTTTCAAATATCCCGGAATTTAATGAACCAGTACGTTGAGCAGCGCCTGCACCAAAACTTACCTCTTCTACATTATTTTTGTCTATTCCTCGTATTCTCAAACCAGCACCTAATTGTTTCACGGCACCAACTGCCCGAAGGTCAATTTTATATTTTAGTTCTTTCACATCATTACCGGCTGCAGGCAAAGTTACATTCAACACAATATCATTGAAATCGTAATCTCCTGCTTTCGGATAGTTATCTTCGAAAGCATAAGAATAAACCGCATATCGGATCTCTACATCATCCGGTTCTTCATCAGAGTTATATCCTTCTTTAATACAGTCACCGTCAGCAGGAAGTATAAATTCGGCTTTACCCGGGTTACAATAGGTAGCACCTTGCTGCAATCCTTTATTTGTCAGCCAATCAAAAGAACTCCATTCCCATTGATTTTTACCATTAGATGTTTGATCCGTTATTTCACAAATAATATTATTCGTTACTTTTGAATTAGAATAAGCCAAACCGGAAGTATTGTCTATTGTATGAATTCTTAATAAGGCAGTTCCTTGTGTCGGACCGGTAACTGTTCTGAATAAATTAGCTTTGCCCGTACAAGTCAACATGGATTGTGCTTCCATCACGATATTATTATCATTTCCATTACCCGTCAATTCTTTGCAAATAGCTTCGGAAGTATTTCCCATAACAAGTGTACCAAACTGTAATTTTCCTGCCTTCAGATAACAACCGTTTTTAATATTAGTATTGTTGTTACCATCTATATTTTCAACTTCAATCGTTCCATGATTTATCAATGTGGTACCATTAGTAGAAGCATTATAAGAATTCAGTTTAAGTGTTCCATAATTCACAAAATCAACTCCGTTTCCACTTCCATCAATTTTCAAAAAGTCACAATCAATCGTACCGGCATTATAGTTCGTACGCCCGGCCGAACTATTTGTTATCTGAATACCTCTGTCGCCAACAATACTTCCCCCCTGCATCACAGTTATATAAGAAGCTTGAGTTAATACCAGGCTCCCATTTTTAGCGACCTCTATCTTTCCACCATTCTCAACTATAATTTCTGTAATATTAGAAAATTGATTACTATTTTCTATAACCCATGTGCTTCCTTGAGGAACAATTACTTTCACAGCTTGGGCTCCGCCACTGACACCAGAGGTGGTAAATCCACCATTAAAAGTACCATCCGGAATCTTAAACCAACGTTCACTTTCTGTAAAAACAGGATATTCTTTATAATTACCGGCCCATCCGGAACTTGCCCCTAAATCCCAGCCAGCCTGAACGACAGTAGCAGTTACCTTTTTAGCACTAATAAAATCAGCAGTATAAGGAGCCTCCATAACAGGTATACTAGTCGCCACAGCTCGTGACATAGAACGTGTTGGCGTACCTTTGTCTCCAAAATGCGCTGTCACTGTGCCGTTTTCAATCGCTGCCGGTTGAACCAGATAGCGTTTGTGCTCATCTATGCGTGCAACAAACACCTTATCAAGCGCTGTTGCACAATCCATCACCACATTCAAAGTCGTACTTTGATTGACAGTTCCTTCCGCTAAGAGTTTTGCTGTACTTCCCGGACTTAATGGATCGGCATCAAATATTTGTATCTTATAATCTACTCCCTGATCTCCATTAACTGACACACACGCTATCACACTTCGTGACACTGTCCAATCACCATCAGGATCGATGTTTTTTACAGGAAAAGTTTCTTCGTAAATTTGCTTCAGTTGATCTGCATCAAACAGATTTTTCTCATTATCAACACAACTGATAAAACTGATGGAAGACGCCAACAACGAGAAAGTGAATACTTTTGCAATGTTCTGTTTCATAATCTTTTAATGCTTTAGTTTGTTTTATTTGCGAAAAACACAAATCACTACTAATCAATAATCAGCAATGAACGCACAAAGATAATTGTATTTATAAACATTATACAGATTACATTGTATTTTCCGATTTGCAGTTAACATCTTTTAAAGCGCCTCACTCTAATTATTTATATTAGAAGACAGTTAGTTATATCGTTGAATATTAAATTTTAATACTATTTATTCAATAGTATACAGCAAAAAAAGAGTTGCATGGAAATATACAACTCTTCATAAAAAGACAAAGACTAAAAGGGGAAAATCAATGGCAATACAAAAATCATCACGATTCCCATAATAATCTGCAACGGCAATCCTACTTTTACATAATCCATAAAGGTATATTGTCCGGCAGGCATCACCAAGGCATTAGGCGGCGTAGAGAACGGAGAAGCAAAACACATACTTGCACCTACCGTCACGGCAAACAGGAAAGGAACCGGACTGACTCCAATCTGTATGGCACTTTGCAAAGCAATCGGAGCAAGCAAAACAGCGGTAGCCGTATTACTAATAAACATCGTCATCAACGAAGTCGTAAAATAAATACCTGCCATCAATGCAATCGGTCCGTATGATCCCAAACCGTTCACCAATGTATTGGAAATATATTCCGAAGCTCCCGTTTTCTCCAATGCCAGAGACATAGGAAGCATGGCAGCGATCAATACAATACTTTCCCAGTTGATCGTTTTATAAGCCGCTTCCACATTGCGGAAACATCCCGTAAGCACCATCAATATACCCGCTATCATAACGGCTGTAACCGGAGCTACCGGAATGAAATCAAAAACCATCATTGCCACCATTAACACCATAATAGCAGCTGCTACCGGAGCTTTATAATCTAACGTAACTTTAGCCGCTTCCGCCAAAGGTTGCCCCAAAACAACCCAATCAGCATCTTCCTTGCTAAGACGGGCTATATTATTCCATGTTCCTTGCACCAAAAGCACGTCACCACTATGAATACGCTCATTCCCCAAATCTTGCAATAAATATTCCTTTTTACGACGAACCCCTAATACGTTCACATTAAACTTATCACGGAAACCAGCTTCTTTAATTGTCTGGTTTATCAAATTAGAAGATGGCATCAATACTATTTCAGCAATACCGATATCATAAAAATCAAGCGAATTAGTCGTACTTTTTGTTTCTTCCGTTGCATGGTCGCCCAAGATCTCCAACAGGTAATCTTCCGCAAAGAGTTGCACCTTATCAAAGTCTCCAGTCACATACAAAATATCCTCTACTTCTAACATCGTGTCCGGTGCAGCAAACTTTTGAGTAATCGTTTTCAGAAAACGATGTTGCGATGCATCACCACGGCGAACTTCCATAATGTTCAAACCATATTTACGACGAATATCCAAATCGATTATTGTCTTCCCCAAAAGCCGTGAATCTTTTATCACCTGTAAACGAAACAAATTACTGGAAAGTCCATATTCATTAACCAACTGTTTCAATGACTTGCCCGAACGTTTATTATCATCTTTCTGGCCTTTTTTAGAAAGAAACCATTTACTAAGCGGCATCAGAACCAGTGTACCGACAATTACACAGACAATGCCGACAGGCAGGAAAGAGAAGAAAGAAAGCGGCTCAAGTCCGGCGGAAGTCAACGTATTCTGTATCACAAGGTTCGGCGGAGTACCAATCAGAGTCATCATACCTCCCATACTACTTGCAAAAGCCAACGGCATCAACAGCCTGCTGGGATTCATGCCGGCACTCATCGCCAGACTAACAACAATAGGAAGCATCAATGCCACCGTACCTGTGTTACTGACAAACGCGCCAATGACAGAAGTCACCAACATCACCAATAGAAACAACCGGATCTCACTGGTTCCCGCAAGTTTAAGAATTCGGGAACTAATCATTTTTGCCAGTCCCGTCTGGAAAATAGCCCCTCCTACAACAAACAATCCGATCATCATAATGACTACCGAATTAGAAAAACCGGAGAGTGCCTCGTCAGGAGTTAATATCTGAAAAACAAGTAAGGCTATCAGCGCACATAGTGCCACAATATCCGAACGAACCTTGCCGTTCGCGAAAAAGACAGCCGAAAGAACGAGAATAATAATGGTTATCAGCATACGTAATTAAATGATTGTTCTATTTTGACTCTATCAAAACTAATTTAGGTGAACAAAAATAGAAAATACTCCAGCGTTATTAAAACAAATTAGAAATGATTTTAGTTCATGAGACATCATTTAATATTTTAATACATTTTACCTCTAGAAAAAGATTCAAAATCATTCAAAATATCATACCATACAGGAAATATAAGACACCATACATCCACATTCATCATATCATATTTTATTACATCCTCATAATATAATGTTGAAAAGCAATATATTTATGTATTATCTTTTGATAGTTCAGAGAACAATTCATATCTTTACACTCTATTTATATCAAACATTTTATGGCAAACAATATTTTGTTAATTTCCTGGATTGGTGAAGTACCTTGGGGTTATAATTATTTACTGGTAATTATTTTACTTCTTATCATCAGCATCTTATTATATAGAATCCGCAAACTACAAAAAACGATTAAAAAGACCAATCATTCCTACCGCTTTTCTTTTGACATTCTCGACAATCTCCCTTTTCCGATCTTCGTAAAAGACATAACAAATGATTTCCGATACTATTACTGGAATAAAGAATCAGCCGTTCAATCCGGTATCAGTAGTGAAGAAGCCATCGGACATACTGACTACGAAATATACGGAGAAGAAAGAGGAGAAAAATACCGGAATATCGACAAAGAACTCGTACAAGAAGGCAAAGTATACCGCAAAGAAGAAAAATATATCACTCCCGATGGAATCACCCATGATACGATTGCTGTAAAATCAATTATTTCATGGGAAGGGGAAAAAAGATGGCTGCTGGCAACCCGATGGGAGATCACCCAACTCAAGAATTATGAAAGAGAATTGGTTGCAGCCAAAGAAGAACTGGAAAAAGCATTGAAGAAGCAGAAACTAGCTCTAAAAAGTATTGACTTCGGGCTTATCTATATTGATAAAAATTACCGGGTGCAATGGGAAGAAACAAGACAAATCGCCAGCCTGGTAAAAGGAAGACAATACATACCGGGAAAAATTTGCTATCAGACCAGTGCACTTCGTAATGAACCATGTGGACAATGTGCTTTCAAGAAAGCAATCGAACAAGGCAAAATAATCCGACATACAATCAGAGTAGACAATGTAGATTTTGAAGTGACCGCAACTCCCGTTTTTGGCGACGAAAAAGAAACTGAAATTATTGGCGGATTACTTCGTTTTGAAAACATCACAGAAAAACTAAAAATGAACAGAATGTTGCAAGAGGCAAAGGAAAAAGCCGAAGAATCCAATCGACTGAAGTCTGCCTTTCTCGCTAATATGAGCCATGAAATACGAACCCCACTAAACGCAATTGTAGGATTTTCCGAAATGGTTTGCCAAACAGAGGAGGAAGAAGAGAAACAGGAGTTCGTGAAAATAATCTCCAGCAACAATATCTTATTATTGCAACTGATAGACGATATTCTGGATCTTTCCAAAATCGAAGCCGGTACTATGGAATTCACATTTGCGCAAACTGACATTAATGAACTGATGGAAGGTATTTGCAGACAAATGCAAGAAAAAAACTCTTCACCGGACGTACAAATCGTATTCACAGAGAGAGCAAATCAATGTATTATTAATACAGACCGCATACGCTTATCACAGGTTATCATCAACTTTACAAATAATGCCTTAAAGTTCACTTCCAAAGGTTCTATCGAAATGGGATACCGGATTGAAGAAGCCAAAGATGAAATATACTTTTATGTAAAAGATACAGGTATCGGAATTCCTGCTGACAAAATAGACAAGGTGTTCGAACGTTTCGTCAAACTGAATTCGTTTATTAAAGGAACAGGTCTCGGACTAGCCATCTGCCGTGTCATAGTAGAGCGGCTGGGAGGAGTTATCGGAGCGGAATCTAAAGAAGGAGAAGGTTCTTGTTTCTGGTTCAAAATTCCAAGAACAGAGAATATTGAGAAATAGTAAGCAGAATACCGAAAAGCCTTGGATTTATAAAATCACTCTTTCTACTGCTACTGATTATGAAGTATACCCTGTAAGATGATAATACTGCCCCGCTACTTTACATTATTACCACTACTAATGAAATGTACCCCAAAAGTTTTATATCCAACTTTTAGGGTACACATTTTATTTAGCAAGAAGGATTTTTCGGAAACCTTCTTATTCTATAAACTTCATGTAAGAGTGTGCTTAAAGTGCAGTCTCTAATATTCTACGAGCAACAGCACCTGTTACATTTCCATTCTCACCATATTTAGCACCACGTTCATTGAAGCGGCGTTCGATTTCCAGAATAGTTTCCTGTCCGATGTTCTCTTCATGCAAACGTGTAGTCAGTCCCAGTGAACGGAAAAATTCTTCGGTACGGCAAATTGCTTCATCAATCCGCTCTTCTCTTGTACCGGAAGTAATTCCCCAAACTCTTTCACCATACTGCAAAAGCTTATCCCCTTTTTCTTCATGAAGCACTTGCAACGTGGCAGGAAGAACAATGGCTAACGTATGG
>ULPK01024179.1_pt1 | contig 13256 bp, 29 predicted proteins | sample 1953421 | NCBI WGS metagenome assembly ULPK01 (sample SAMEA4835627, study PRJEB28245) | human gut metagenome | biome: gut microbiome; material: fecal sample | place: Denmark | collected 2008 | reverse complement strand
ATAACCGCTTCTCTCCTTTCTGTTCTTTACCCTCATATAATAACAAGAAAGAATCCGAGCAATATAGGACATGATATTAAGAGTTCTATATAATGCTCGTAATTAGTGGTCGTAATGGACGAGACACAAAGGGTAACTGCCATGCTGTCGCTGGTAGTAAAGTGTGTAAATTGAGGTCTAAATTGGTTCCTTTCCTCTCTCCTTTTTCCTCCTCTTTTCCCCCTTTTCTCTTCCCCCCTATAACCCCCTATTACTATACCCCCAAATCACCTCCTTTTTTCTCTCCCCACACCCCAAAAGAAAACCGCTTCGCGGTTGATTTTGTTAATGATTTTCTTAATAGAGATGATATTGATTTTATTATTGATTTTATTGATGCTCTTATTTATAGATTTTATTATTACTTTTGATATTAATTTTGTTATTGATAAAGTTAATGATATTATTTGTACTTAAGTTCATATTTGTTTTTACTTCTCCCCCCGTAAAGGAATTACTCCATAGAAAGCCTGAACTTGCTATTGATTTTCTTATTGATATTGTTCATGCTCTTATTTAAAGGAGATAATGATGATAATAATATTGAACTTGCTATTGATATTGTTATTACTAAACATAATGGAGAAAAATCACCATTAACAAAATCATATTTAAAATCATTAAAATCATTAGTAAAATCATTCATAAATAACAGAAGCACAAATAGAACATAAAATAACAACAGGAGAATTATATACAAAATCATTATTAACTTCTATATTTTCAGATTCAGAATCGGTATTAAATTCTCCTGTTGAAATAGGAATAGGATTATGGATAGCTAAATCATAGTTATCAGCACTGGGTTTAGTAACAAAACTATCCATAATCTATTCCTTTATAATTAAAACAAAGAATATAAGTAAGATTTTAAATAACAAAATCATATTTAATTTCATTAAATTGATTAACAAAATCATTTATATTTACTTTTTCAAAATGAATATTAACAAAAGGAATAGAAATATTAATGAAATTAGCATGTTGTTTAGTGGATTTTACAATAGCAAAATCATTAGTTCCTATTCCTTAACGATAAATAGGTGGAATAAGAATAAGATTAAGAGAAAGAGAAAGAGTAAGTTGGAGCATCTGATTCACCTCCATTAATTCTTTCATTCCACTTCTCCTTTCATCATCATCTCCACAATACTCTTATTTCTGTTAAACATTACTCTTTTTTCATCCTTTTATTATTCCAACCTTAAAACCCTTTTAAACAAATAATTGAACTTTCATTGAACTTTTCCTTTATCGTTCTTATTTTTATTAAGTTCATTACTATTTTCACCACAAGATTTATCCTAACCCAAAATCATATATAATTTCAACCTTTAAACAACTCAAAACAAGATAAACTATGGATACAATAACATTAGTAACTGCATTACTATTAGAAATCACTCTTTATACGATAGTAATAGCAATAATTATGTTACAATTAATAGCTGTAATATGGATTCTAACTACAATAATTAAGAAAGTATTTAAAATACTAACAAAATAAATCACAACTTATGTTATTATACGCAGGAGGAAAATTAGCAGATTATACATCATATTCACGAGGCTCTTCTTTATCAGAACAAGGAGCAGAAATTCTACCTTGGATTATATTAGCTATTGTAGTAATAGTAATAGTATTTTTAATATACAAAAATACAGACCCAGATAAACATGAAAAATCATCAGATGGAATGGCTATATTTATAGCATTTATGTTAGTATGGGGTTTACCATTATTATTAATGATATTAACATCATAGCTTATGGATTCAATAAAAATAATTGTAATATGTATATCTTTAGTAGTAACAATAGGATCAACTATTATAGCATCTTATGTAGCTATTAAAGAATATAAACAATACAAAAAATATAAGAAACTGAAAAAGCTATAATATCATATTTGTTAGTACTTATACTTTTGATATTATTTGCTCTCATTTGCACCCCCGTAGAGGAACTACACCGAGACACATCTGTACTTGCCTTATTAACATCAACAATAGTATCAAATCGAGTTGGATTCATTACTTTACGAGGGAACATCATTAAAAATATATTAAACTTCACCTATGGATAACATAATTGGATTCATATTGGCAATAATATTCTCTATAATAGTATGTACAGACATAATGACATACTTTATAAAAGTAGAGAAACTTGAAACTAAAACAGAAAAAGGACTTCTCTCCTTTCAAATATTATCAAAAATACTATTTACGTGCTTAATAACTATAATGTTTCAATTAATAACAGAAATATTCGAAACACTACATTCAGCATAAGCGATAGATACGGCTTTAACAGTATCTAAATTAACATTAATTATTAAATTATTATGGAACAACCTGTTGTACAAGGTGTAGAACAAGCTGCTGCTGTTCAGCCTGAAGTTAAGACAAGCGATTATGATGCCATCGTTAAAGGTATCATTGCTGCCGGTGGCAAAAAGATTCCGGGTATTCGTGTTAAGAACGCGAACTTTACTGAAAAGGATAACTATACTATGGTTTCCTTTACTCTCGCAAACAAAGTTCGTGGTTATGTTCGCGATGAAGAAACCGGTACTTACAAAGAGGGTATGACTAATGTTATTTTCACTTCTCTCTTTGCCATTTGTGGCGCACTCAAAGAAGATGACGAAAAGGCATGGATTGCTAATCATCTTCTGAACCATCCTACTGCTCTTCCTCTGCTGTTCGCAGGTTCCACTATTGACATTATTCAGAGTGAGATTCCCGCTGGTGTTACATATCGTAATCCTTTTAGCACTCGTGAGAATGTTGAAGGTGTTACTTACGACCATGACACTATTATCAATAATCTTATCCGAGTTCGTTTCGGTAAGATGGGAGAAATTGCAGCAAGTCGTCTTATGGACAAGATGCTGGATTTGTAGTTATATATTAGTAGTGCTGGTGTAATAGCTGGCACTACTATTTTTACTTTATATAATGGATTATATTGCTGTTTATTGTATTTATATTACCATATTTCCAACTAATAGCATTATTATCGGTTATTGAATAAAAAATATTATTATATAGTTGCATATTACAAAATAAAGATTTATCTTTACACTGATTTAATAATAAACCACCATTTTATATTACTATTATTATGAATACTGAAAAAGTAGTAGAAAAGGCACAAGTTGTTGCCAAAAAACAAGAAGTTAAAGAGGTAAAAGAAGTGCCTGCTGAAAACAACGAACCTATGGTCGAACAAGAGCTTCCTAACGATGAGGGAGAAAATCGTCCTCAGTTTGTAAAAACTGAAAAGGAAAATAAGCTCGGTAAGATTGCCCGTAAACTTAAAGAGAATCCTGCGGTTAAAAACATTCCTACACACGTGCTTGAATTAGCATGTATTGTTAAGGATAACGCAGAGATTCGTCGTTTCACTTCTCTCGCTATTCTTAACTATCTTCATCAGAAGAACGAACTTCGTGGTAAGAAAGGATATGTTGATTTCCTTTGGAACAAATTTGCCGTTAAGGCTGGTGGACTGTCCCGTGAATATCGTTATACAGAGTCTTTCTTTATTAAGGCTCTTGTAAGCGCATTTACAAGTTTTGCAAACTCTGCAAATAAGACTATTAACAATTTCCTTGAAATTGAACTTAACACTGAAATCAGTGAAGTTACTAACGACAAAGAAATTGCTGAAATAGTTGAAACTGTTGCAACGAAAGAAGAATAATATTTAACTATGAGAGATTATGACCCGGATGGAGTAGAAATTAACTCCGAACTTTATGATACGGATTATGATGAAGTAGGCTTTGAACCTGAACAAGTTTCTGATGAAGATAATGAAATGGCAGATAAATTCGGTTATTAATTTGTTAATTTAATTGTTTTTGCTTATGAACAAGTTTTGGTGGAGCGTGCTTATGATTGCCGCTATTTGTATTTTAGGAGTTATTGATATTAAGACTATGAACACTTGGGTTGTAGTCGTTAATATTATTCTTGGAGTTGTTGCTGCATTTGCAGCTTATAAACTTGGTAAGTTTCCTGTAAGTAAGAAGTAAGGTCGTGTGTATTCCTCTACGGGGGATGAAATATGAACTACTTTAACTTATATTGTAGCATTGGCCTATCATGTTATACAATCTGCCATTTTAGAGCATGATAGATTCAATGCTACAAAAATTGTTCTATGGTGTAATGGTAACACGTCAGATTTTGGTTCTGAAATTTCAAGTTCGAATCTTGGTAGAACAACATATTTTTATTGGCCTTTTCGTCTAAGGGTTAGGACGCGAGATTTTCATTCTCGAAATCAGAGTTCGAATCTCTGTTAGGCTACGGAGTAGGTTCGCTACTCGTTAGGTACATCCTTTAATATTAATGAATCAGTCATCCGTATTTGTCAGTATAGCACTTCCATAGCCAATTAATTCGACTGATTCATTTAGTGTCCATCTGCTGCGGACACATACTCCTCTTATGTCGTGATGATATTGGAGGAGTTTTTTATTTTGTTTAACTTAATACAATTCAAAACTTATGAAGTAAGAAAAATGTAAAATTATTCTTGTTAAAACTACCGAAAAGTATGGCATTCTAAAAGTTGGTCCATCGGGTAAAATGTATCCGTGTCATGTATGTGTTGGTACATCGTTTGATTTCAAGTTCTATCATATGATGATATGCTCATATGAACCTGCATTTAATTCTGATATTAAAGTTTATGACAAAGAAAGTAATAAATTACTTAAAGTCATAGCTACCACAAATGAAAATTTGAATCTTCCTCGTCCGTCTAATGAATTTATTATTAAGTTCTGTAAGAATAAAGGTAATATTTCTGATATTCTTGTAGAATATGAAACTCTTAAAAGAGTTGAAAGTTCTACTAATTACGAACTTGATGATATTATTAATGAAGATGGAGAAAAAATTGTTTCTATTGATAGGTTTGAATTTTTCAAACTTACTACTCTCAAAATAGCTAAAGATAATACTATTACTATTCGTAAGATTAAATCAGAGTTTACTCGTGAAGAAGTTTTAACTCTTCTTAAACAAGCTTACGATTTTGGTAAAAAGTATCATCATAAAACTATTGATGAAAAGGCATATTTTAATTATATTATTGACGAAATATAAACTATGAAAGTACAATTTAGAAGAGATAAACGTGGAGAGATTTTAATGTCTGATACTTTTAATTGGGATTATAATCCTTATAGAGTAGGTGACATGATTAATATTTGTGGTATTATGTATCATAAATATACAGATGGAGATAAAGATGGCGATGATTTAGTCAAAGTTCGTGATCCTGAATGAGACGGTATTTATGAAGTTATTAGTATAACTCATAATATACATATGGAACAAATTATATCTCAAAATTATACTCACGATTCTACTATTATACGAATTAAAAAAAATATAATTATGTCAAACCTTACAATGCTTAACGATATTGCTCTTCTCCCTAAATCAATAGAATATTGTGAAGAAACGTTTATGTTTAATACTTGGATTACTTTTAAAGATAAACTTTGTATTGGATATAAACATATAACTACTAAAGACGCTATTATATCTATTGTAGTAGGCAATAATCCTTCGTATGAAAGATATATGAATACTATAAAAATCAATGGGATAGAAAAAGATATTGAAAGTATCATTATTGAAATGACTACAATAGAAAACGCTTTCAATGGACTTTATGACATTGTAATTAATGGAAATTATAAACTTAAATAATATGATTTGGTTATTATTTATTATATGTATTGTAATCACATTATCTTTCTTTGAGAATTTAATGATGATGGTAGCTAATTATATCACTTATACATCAGCTATTATAAGTGGAAAAACTGCTACTGAAAATCAAGAACAAGCAAAAAGACAAAACAATATTAGTAGTATACTTACTGTGCTTTGTGCTCTTCTTTGGACTTTATTTATTTATTTATGGAATTAATTTAATACTACTTTAAATATGAGTAATCTTAAAGAAGCTCTTATAAAAGATTTTCTCTTTTTACATGGAGATAAAAAAATACAGTAAAGAACACAAATTTGTTGCATGTGAACGTTCTCGTAATGAAACCAATGTAATTGTTGGTTATGCATATCGTTGGTTTAATGATGCTGCAACTACTATTTCTCAATATTCTATTCCTATTTCTGAATGGGAAGATAAAGAAAAATTTATTACTTTTGACGATTATATAAAAGAAAATTCTACACCGGGTGAAGAATATAATTTACATAATATTAATTATTGTATTAATATTAACGCTTTCTTTATTGAACATTTAGAAAATAGTATGAGTACTATTATGGAACGTGAACATCGTAAAAATCCTCCTTACGAATGTTGTGATAAAGAAGTTGATTATTATTATGAAGAATTTGATTATTCTGATAATAATTTTCAAACAATATTTGATTAACTATGAAAATAAACGATTAATCGTAGTGATACCGGGTTGGTGAAATAGGTAGACACGTTGGACTTAAAATCCAATGGCCAGTAATGGTCGTGCAAGTTCGATTCTTGTACCCGGTACTAAACCTTAAACTTATATTGATATGTGTGAAAAAGAAAATCTTACAGAAGCATTTAATGCTATATTTACAAGAGGGATTAATATAGCAAATAAAGAATCTATGAATCTTGTATTTAAACAACTTAATGAATATCATAAATGTATAGCTGCTGATAAAAGATATAAAATTAAGATTGAAATGTATACATCTGATAGTTGTCTTTTCGTTTATAAAAATAAACGATATTTTGCAGAGTTTTCATATACTCAATATAGCTGGATAATTAAAAAATCTTAATATTATGTGTAAATATTGTGAAGCATTGCAAGAAGATATGGAAGAAATAATTCTTGCTAAAAATGGTTATTGTTCTCTTACTATGAAGTTTGAACATGAAAGAGATAACATTGTTATTGATTCTTTTATTCTTAAAGCTGCTGAATCTAATGTAGCTAGTATTGTTATAAACTATTGTCCTATTTGTGGAACTAAATTAAAAATAAACAATGTTAATTGAATATAAAGATAGAAAAATTATAGTTCTTCCTAATGTTACGAGTATTGAAAATAGTTTTCAAATTCGTAGTATTAAGGAAATGAAAACTGTTATTAACACTGCTAAAGCTATATCTAAAGGACGTCATAAAAGATATAAAGAATATGCTATTCATGTTCGTACTATGTTTGGTATGATTTGTGAATGGCGAGCGCATAATCTTTTATGGTCTTTAGGTATTAAACGAGAACGTACTAAAACTGTTGATTTAGAGCTTAAAGTTAAATGGTACTACAAAATAGGATATTTTATATTATCTTGTTGTTATTTAAGATGGTAATATAAAAGTAGATAAAACGAAGATATAATACTCATATAGGATGAAATCTACTCAAATAAGCTAATAATAGCTTGTTTTCTCTCAATCTATCGGTTTTATATATAAAGTTGAACATCTGTATCGCTTTACTACATAAAACCGATATTTCGTCTATTTTGCGTTATAATTATAAAAATATTATATAATGAGTCTTAAAATTATTCAAACTGAACTTCCTAAAATAATATATGATAATTGTGTTCATATACTTAAATGTATAGAAAACAATACTCCTATTAAAAGAGCTATACGTAGAGAGATATATAAATGAGTCATTAATGAAATACACGAATATAAAAATCAGAAAAGATGCGTATTTATATGTCTTATAATAAAAAATATGTATTTTACTATTGTTTCTATGGAACATTTTGAATCTGTTTGTAATTTTAATCTTAATAACGAAAAACAAAATGTATTTCCCGAATTAAACGTTAATAAGATTAAACGTTATGCTATAAAACATAAAATTAAAATAGATACTACAACTACTAATGCTGCATGGTTTGATGGTTATGATTATTATGCCAGAATTGATGTTCTAACATATTGTATTAATACTATTAATAAGAATATTAAACGGGAAAAAGCGTGTTGCTCTTCTACGGGGGAACAACATTAAACAAACAATATCAAATAATAACAAATCTAATTCATTGTAAAGTTATGGCTAAACGTCATTATGAGGAAAATGAATGTATCGCTGCTTTAAAGCGTCATTCGCTGGTTAACATTAACACTGCTGAAAAAGCTATCACTATGGCAGCGGAGGGAGTAGGTATTCATACTCTTGGAAAGATTGATTGCCTTGTCAATTATCATGGGTATTTTGCTCGTGTAGACAAAAGTTTTCGACCGCAGATTTATGTTCGTGAAAGAATAGATAATAAACCATCTGAACCTAAAGTCAAAAAACTTCGTATGGCTTCTATGGTAAAGATGGATGTTCGTATGCCTAAAAAGTAATGGCATATGCCAACTTTTAATTTCTCTGTTGTTAAAAAGAAAGACAAAAGAGAACATAAACCGGCTAAACAATATATAGTTTTAAAGAAAGGAATGACTGGTATTGTTTGCATTGATATAAATGGTAAATTTTATGTTAATGTAAATGATGTAAAAGTTCCTATTCTTAAAGAATGTTATTCTACTAAAGGTAAAACTTATATATTTTCTCGTAAGTTAAAAACTGATGGTAAAAAACTATGTATTGTAAGAACTAAAAACGATGCTACTACTGTATTTGAAGAATACTTACCTTTTTGTCCCGGTTGTGTAGTTGAAGGTAATCTTCTTCTAAACCCTTATGGTACTACTTTGTTTAATATAAAGAAAGTACGATTGGAATATGAAAATGTTGATGCTAAAGTAGCATTTTTGTATTGGAGAACTCACTATAACGAAATAGAAAGAAATAGAAAGAATAACAATGGAATTTAACGTAGCTGGTGAAGCTTCGGATAAACGAATTGAATTTACAAAGGACCAAGAGGTAGCTATTAAGAATCTTATTGATTTTATTGCTACTCCTTGGTCCGATGTAGATTTTATTAGAGGTTTATGCGGTGCTGGTGGAACTGGTAAAACATTTATTACTGATTATATTATTAATCATTGTAGGTACAGTTTAAGTGTTATTAAATGTACCGCTCCTACTCATAAGGCTTGTCGTGTGTTAAGCGCAGCTATTCATGGTAAGAAAGTAGAAACTATTCAATCTACTTTTGGTCTTCGTCTTGATTTAAGACTTGAAGATTTTGATCCGGAACATCCTCAATTTAATCCTATGGCTTCTCCTAAAATTGCAGACATTAGACTGCTTATTATAGATGAAGCTTCAATGTTACCGATTAAATTGCTAAACTATATTATAAAGACTTGTAAAGAGAATAAAGTTAAGATCATAATGCAAGGTGATGCCAGCCAGCTTCCCCCCGTAAATGAGAAGAAAAGTGCGGCATTTACTAAATGCACTAAAGTTTATTATCTTAAACAGATAGTAAGACAAGAAGCTACTAATCCTATTAAAATTTTACTTGATATACTTCGAGAAGATATTGACAACAGAACTTATCGTTTTCTTGAATATATTAGTAGAATGCGAGGCGCTGCAAATTACAATGAATTTAATGAGGGATTTATTGTTTGTGGTAAAGCTAAATTTAAAGAACTTATTGATAAATCATTTAATGATGAATTATATACTAAGAATATAGATATGTATAGAATTGTAGCATATACAAATAATTGTGTTACTTCTTGGAATAACTATATTCGTCATTCTATTATTGCTGACTCAGATAAAAGTATTATTACTAAAAATGACTTAATCATGTCGTATGAAACTATTGTAAATGAGTTCATGGAAACTGTTATTAACAATAGTGAAGAATATGTGGTTAAAGATATTGTTGATTATGTAGATGCTACATATGGGTTTAATGGATTTCTTGTTAAGTTCCAAATGGTTCATGGCGGTATGATTACTCGTCCTCTATTTATTATTAATCATAGAGATAAATTTAGTATTCAGAAATATTATCAAGTCATTACAAGTTTGATAAATGATGCTAAAACTGCTCGTAATGGAGATAGAGGAGCTAAATGGAGACAATACTATGACTTTAAGAAAAAATATATACTCGCTACAAATATTGTAGGTCGTGACGGAAAAATACTATTTTCACGCGATATTGATTATGGTTTTGCTATAACAAGTCACAAGAGTCAGGGCTCCACTTATGATACAGTTTTTGTGGATGTTAATGACATGGTTTATGATAGATATGGTGCTCCATATTCTAACCAAGACGATCTTCTTCGTAGATTATATGTTGCTTGTTCTCGTGCTCGTAAAGAATTAATACTATGTTACGGAGAATAGTATGGGTAGGAGAGGACCAAGTGCTGAAAGATATGGACGAGATGGTATAAGTTTTGTCCAAACTAAACTCGTTAAAAGCAGATGTGAATACTGTTCTAAATGTCCTAATAGACTTTTTGCTAAAGACGAGGAAACTATTGTATTTGGTACTGGAACTATTGTAACAAATACAGTATTAGTATTACCTACTATTGAAGAACAATATTTCGAAAATAGTAACATAATAAATATATTAGCTGCCATATATAGTTCTTATACTAATAGAAATATGTTTGAAGATGTTTATATTACTTTTGCTACAAAATGTCATAGATTAAATGATTATAATACTTTTGCAGAAGCATATAAACAATGTAAAGCTATTCTAAAGTATGAATTATATAAAATTCATCCTACTGATATTGTATTATTAGGGCCATATACTCATAATTTATTAGGTAATGAAGATAATTGTGGATATGCAAGACTTCATCGTCTTATTAATCCTAATGTTTTCTATACTGATAAACAATTATGGGAAATATTTAAAAAACACTTTGGTTTACTTATGGTTCAACTATTAAATAGATAATATGATAAGGTCAAAGTTTTACGATGTCGAAATTCTAAAGAATTTCTTTTCTATTACTATTATAGATATTACTTCCTATCTTGAAACAATGAAAGATATTTGTGATGAAAAAGGAAATCCAATACCTCTTGTTCAAAAACTTACTGTTGCTGAAATTAAGAAAAGATTAGATTCAGTTAAATTTGAAAGTTATTATATCACTGATACTGATGATAGTCAATTATTTGCTATGCTTAAAGCTATTAGTGATATGAGACCTCATTATGAGAAAAATGATAACGGTGACGATATACCTGTTACAACTCATATGTATGGTTATAATAGTGGCAAATATGATAAGTTTATGATAGCAGCTTTGCTTATGCACCATAATAATGTTAATGGTAGTAAAGAGCTTATCAAAATATTATATGAAACTTCACAAAAGATTATTCAAAATCAAAATGAAGATCGATCTTATAATAAGAATGATTTTTATATTAATGCTTTGAATAAATTTAAACTTCCTTATACTGATATTGATATAATGCAAATATTTGCTTTAAATAAAGCAAGTGTTATTATAGATAAAAATGGTGAACGTAAACCTGTTCCTAAAAGTCTTAAACAAACATCTATTAATTTACAATGGTACGAGTTATTAGAGTTTGAATTACCGCCTATATGTGAAAAAGACGTACATTATTATCATACTATTGATAGGTATAAAGGAATGACTATTCTTCAATTAAATTCTCTTATTACTAAATGGGAAAGATTTATTATTGATGAATATATTCCTCCTATGATGTATTATAATAAAAACGACTGTTTTATTGGTTGTGAAATGATACGTCTTAATATTGATGAAATTCGTTTGAGATATAATATTGCTCGTTCTTATGGACTAAATGTTCTTTCTGCAAGTAGAAGTAATATTTCTGATGCTTTTATTGAAAAGTTCTATTCTGAAATGAGTGGACTTCATCCTTCTCAATGGAAAGGTAGAAAGACTGAACGTAAAGCTATGGCTTTTAAGAAAGTTATATTTGACTTTATTAATTTTAAGACAGAGCCTTTACAGAAGATGTTACGAGAAATGAAAGAGGTAGTAGTATTTTCTATTGGTAAAGATGCGTTCAGTAAAGAGATTTCTATTAATGATGGAGTTTATACTATTGCTACTGGTGGTTTACATAGCAAAGATATTCCGGGAGCTTTATATAGTCATTGGGCAACCGATGATGCTTCCCCTACGGGGGAACAAACAAAGACTAAACGATTCAAATATGTACATTGGGACATTAGTGATGAGGTGCCCCATATAAATACTCCTTTAACTGCTGGAACATCGTAAAGATATTAGTGCTACAACGTGTGTTGAAAAACAGAGCGTGAATGCTTGAAAAACTAATGTTATATGACAATCAGCAGCCAAGACTACCTGTTATGTTGTGAAACATAACGATAGTAAGGTTCATCGACTATCTCGAAAGAGAGTACAACCTAATGGTTGGAAACGGGGAGAATCGTATTAACGATTAAGATATAGTCAGGTTCATAGTGAAAGCTATGATGTTAAAGTTCATCGTTCTATCCATCAATAATGGTACAATATGGTATAGCGCCTGCTCATCTTGACCAAAAAGTTTTTGTTAAACTTATTAAATGGATGAGAGATACTCGTGTTACAGCTAAACATACTAAAGGAGATATTGATGGAGTTCCTGCTAATATATTAGCCGCTGTTCTTAAGATTGTCATTAACGCTATTTATGGTAAACTTGGTTTTGAACATGGTGATTTATGTGATAGACTTGCTGTACTTAAAGTTACTATTAATGGACAGTTAATGATTATGATGTTATGTGAAGAATTGGAATTGAATGGGATAAAAGTAATTAGTGCTAATACTGATGGTATAGTTGTCAAACTATATGAAGATAAAATCGAAATTTTTAATACTATTACTAATAATTGGAAACAACTTACTGGACTTGATGCTGATAGCGAAGAATATAAATGTTATATAAATAGAGACATTGATTATTGGTGTCTTAACTCGGTGAATTGCTGGAACTCTAAACAACTATTATGTTGCATGACAATCAGCAGCCAAGCGTCTTAATAAAGATAAAGGTTCAGAGACTATCGAAAAGCAACATTTTACCGATGTTGAACTTAGTAGAGTAGGCAATAAACATATTATTGTCGAAGCGCCGAGCATTATTTATTGTTAATAATTATTTGTAAATGTAAACAATTATTTGTATATTGTACAAGTATTAACTTTTTAAACTTGTATTATTATGAAACTTACAGAAAACATTCCTACTGTTGTTTGCATTTACAAAATTACAAATGAAATCAATCAT